>ERZ791846.98-NODE-98-length-70563-cov-85.705_pt1 | contig 70563 bp, 68 predicted proteins | sample MGYA00510289_ERZ791846 | MGnify/ENA primary metagenome ERZ791846 (study PRJEB30046, sample SAMN00715274) | human gut metagenome | study: EMG produced TPA metagenomics assembly of the A metagenome-wide association study of gut microbiota in type 2... | reverse complement strand
GTTGAAGTTTTGGCAATGTCATTTTTAAAACACCGTCAGTATATTCAGCTTTAGCATTAGCTTTATCTATCTGACCTACATAGAATGAACGTTGCATTGTGCCATAATAGCGTTCTTGATGAATGTAGTTACTTTCTTCATTCTGATTTTGTTCATTTTGCATTGTAGCTTTGATAGTTAAATAACCATTTTGATAATCAAGAGCGATATTTTCTTTTTTTACTCCTGGTAATTCAGCAGTGAGTTCATAAGCATTATCTGTATCTTTTACATCAACTTTAAATGCATTGAACATGGAATTTACTGGAGCAAATGCGTTTTGGAAAAATGGTTCGTTAAAAACATCAAAAATAGATTTGAAAGAATTATCTCTAGATACAAGATTATTTGTAAATGTAGGAATTAAACCAAACATAATAAATACCTCCTAAAAGTTTAAAAGTCAAATTCTATTTAAAAGAAATTAGTCAATATTAATTTGGGTAGTTGTTTCTTCTTTAGTAGCTTTTGGTAAAACTACAGTCAAAATACCATCTTGATAGGAAGCTTTGATATTTTTTTCATCAATATCGTCAATGTAGAAAGAACGTTGCATTTCACCTACATAACGTTCACGGCGAATATATTTTTCTTGAGGTTTTTCATTTTTATCATCAGCATTTTCAGCAGGTTTTTCTTCTGTGGATTTTGTAGTAGTTGTTTTAATTGTTAAATAACCTTTATTGTAGTCAAGAGAAATATTTTCTTTGGCGATGCCTGGTAATTCAGCTGTGAGTTCGTAAGCTTTATCAGTATCTTTCACATCAACTTTAAAGGATTTTACATAAGAATTCATTTTTGCAAATGGTTCATGAAAGAAAGGTTCATTGAAAACATCAAATAATTTATTGAAATCATCATTACTTTTAGCAATATTTTTTGCAAATGGAACTAAACCAAACATAAATAACAACCTCCATGTATAGAGCAATAAATAAAGTCAAAAAGTCAAAGTTTGTTTTGAATTAAACGGACTATCAAGTCCGCATTTAACTTTTATTTATTGTTATTAGTAAAATTATAAGATTAAAATTTAGATTTCGTAAGTATCTTAAGGGATACTTCTTATCTTTCGTATCTCTTAACGTCCTTACAATTATTATTATACTCGAATTAGTCAAAATGTCAATAATTATTTTTGACTTTTTGACTAATTTTTTATACTTATTTTATAAGCCTTTATAGAATTTTTTGTTATTAGAGATTTGACTTTTTGTTATTTTGAAAATATATGAGAGGTACCATTTTGGTACCATCTCTTTATGAACAGATAAGCTTCATGTTGAAGAATCTATGTAAATATAGGCAAAATATAGTGAAATAGTTCATATGAACAGTAAAACCCCATGAAGTTCGTACTCTCATGGGGTTTCTTGCGTTATATAATTAAAGTTACTGCTACTAGCATAGGAAGGGTAATAAAAGATATTATAATATAGAATTATATTTGATTATATTATAATGATATTTTTTATATGAGGTGATTTCCATCATTTTTTCTTAAAAATTTTAATAGTTCTGTTCGTATGAGAGCTTGAATTTGTGTAGATATATCTATATTATTCTTTTTTTGTATTATTTTCATTTAATATATCTTTAAAGCTTTTTTCAATTCTATTTCTAGGAATAGGATAAGTATTTTTTCGAGCTTTTAAATAACGTATTTTATAATAATATATATTAATTATGCAAAAAATTTTATATTATATTTAATTTTGTTTAGAAAATATCTATAAAAAATATTATAATTTAAATAAATATATTTTAGGAGAGTGGGATTATGGAAAATTTGAAAAAACTTGGTTTTGGTTGTATGCGATTACCTATGCTTGATGTGGAAAATAACAAGGTAGATATGGAACAATTTTGTAAAATGGTTGATACTTTTATGGCAAAAGGTTTTAAGTATTTTGATACTGCGTATATGTATCATAATTATCAAAGTGAGCTATTTGTAAAGGAAGCTTTAGTTAAAAGATATCCACGAGAAAGCTTTTTATTGGCGGATAAATTACCTACAATGCAGTTGAAATCCATAGAAGATAATAAACGTATTTTTGATGAGCAATTAGAAAAATGTGGTGTGGATTATTTTGATTATTATTTATTGCATTGTTTAGATGTTGATAATTATGCAAAGGTCAAAGAATTTAAATCTATGGATTTTGTGCGTCAAATGAAAGCGGAAGGCAAGATTAAAAAATTAGGTTTTTCTTTTCATGATACAGCAGAATTTTTGGAAAAGATTTTACTTGAAATTGGTGAAGATATTGAATTTGTACAGTTACAGATAAATTATCTTGATTGGGAAAGCGATAGCGTGCAATCTCGCAAATGTTATGAAGTATGTCAAAAATATCATAAACCTGTGATTGTTATGGAACCTGTAAAAGGCGGTAAATTGGTAAATATTCCGCAGGCTGGTATAGATTTATTGAAAGCTCAAGATGAAAAAATGTCAGTGGCTTCATGGGCAATTCGTTTTGCCAGTAGCTTAGATGATGTATTTATGGTGCTTTCTGGCATGTCAACGTGGGAACAATTAGAAGATAATTTAAGTTATATGGAAGATTTTAAACCGCTTACTAAAGAAGAAATTGAAACAACTTTTAAAGTGGCAAAAATCATTAATGATACAACAGCTATTGCTTGTACAGCTTGTAATTATTGTAAGGAAAATTGTCCAATGCAAATTCAAATACCAGAGATTTTTGAGTTATATAATAATGAAAAACGTTTTGGCATGGTGTCTGGCAGTAAGAAAAAATATCAAGATATGATAAAAACTCATGCGAAAGCTTCTGATTGTATTGAATGTAGAAGTTGTGAAGGTCATTGTCCGCAACATTTGACAATTGTTGATTATCTAAAAACAGTTGCTAAAACTTTTGAAGATTAAGGTTTGAAAGTTTTAAGGAGAGGGTTTTAATGAAAAAGATTTTAGTTTTATTTATGCTGTTAATGGCAATTACTGCTAATTGTTTTGCTAGTAGTATTAATCAAGAATTTGAAAACACAAATATCGAGCAAGTGAAACATGGTATAGTCAAAGCTATAAGTATATTTTCAGCAAAAACTAATTTAGTAGAAAAAGATGATAATACAATAGTGTTATTTAATGTTGTGGATACTGTAGATAAAAATAATAAATTCATGTATCGCGATAAAAAAGATATTATTTGTGAATTGGTGCAAAAAGGCAATAATGTAGAAATGACACTTTCTAGTAAATATGAAAGAATTTATGCTGATGGCACTAATGAAGTTGAAGAATATGATAATGTCAAAGAATTAAAGGCAGTATTAAATTCTGTGAAACGTGTATTTTTTGATAGTTACGTTTATGGAATAGCTTCTAGTCGTGAAATTAAAGATAATGGAGTTATTATAAACGTAGCGGAAAATTCTCCAGCAGCAAAAGCTGGCATGAAAACAGGTGATTGTTTAATTAGCATCAATGGTAAAAGTGTAGTCGATAATTTTGAAGATTTTAATATGGGACAATTAGTCGATATATTTTCATCTGAACCTGCAACTTTTGTAATTGTTCAAGATGGTACAGAAAAAATTATTGTAGTAGAGCCAGATAAAATAAATGCTATAGGTGTAAAATAAAAAAATTTTGATTTTATATATATATTGGTATATAATACTTTTTATAAGACACTATCTTGTAGTTGACACAAGATAGTGCCTTTTTTGTTGGAATTTGAATTTTGTGTTATAGATATTTGAATATTAATATAAGGAGGAGTTTATTTAATGGAAGAAAATATGCAATATGATGATTTAGGAACACTTGCTCAATTAAATTGGTTCCCTGGGCATATGGCAAAAGCTAAACGCATTATTGTGGAAAATTTAAAATTAGTTGATGTGGTCATTGAGCTTCGTGATGCTCGTATTCCTAACAGTAGTGCAAATCCAATTTTAAAAGATTTAATTGGTAAAAAACCGCATTTAATCGCTTTAAATAAAATTGATTTAGCAGATAATAATATCAATAATAAATGGGAAGAATATTTTACATCTATGGGAAAAGCTGTAGTAAAGATAAATTCTTTAGATGGTAAAGGTATTCGTCAATTGGTAACTGTAGCAGATGAATTGGCAAAGGCAAAAACTGCTAAATTCGCTAATAAAGGTGTAAAGCCTCGTAATGCCCGTGTAATGATTGTAGGTATTCCAAATGTAGGAAAATCTTCTTTAATAAATAGATTATCTGGCAGTGCTTCATTGAAAACTGCTGATAGACCAGGCGTTACTCGTGCAAAACAGTGGATTAAAATAAAAAATAATCTTGATTTACTTGATACTCCAGGTATTTTATGGCCAAAATTTGAAGATCCAGAAGTGGGCTTAAATTTAGCTTTTACAGGAGCTATCAGTGATGAAGTCTACGATATTGAACGTGCTGCTGAAATTTTATTATGGCGTTTAAAAGATGATTATGCGAAAAATATTAAAGAACGCTATAAAATAGATGAATTGCCACAGACTAGTGAAGAGTTATTCGCTTTGGTAGGTAAAAAGCGTGGATTTTTACAAAAAGGCGGTATTGTAGATACTGAAAAAACTGCGATTGCAGTGCTTAAGGATTTTAGAGCAGGAAAATTAGGAAAAATATCTTTAGAAAGACCATAATTTTAAAGAAAAATTTTTATCTATTTAGGGAATTTAATTTGACATAAAGATATTGATATACTACACTAGTAAAGAGATATTTAATCTTTTTAGATAATGTAAACATAAAATTTTCATTAATACATTGGGAGGAATTTTTTTGTATACTAATAACAAATTGAGAAATGTCGCTATCATAGCTCACGTTGACCACGGTAAAACAACTCTTGTTGATGCAATGCTTAAACAAAGCCATATTTTCCGTGCTAACGAACAGGTAGCAGAACGAGTAATGGACTCTAATGCTATTGAACGTGAACGCGGTATTACCATTTTGTCTAAAAATACAGCTGTAATGTATAAAGATATAAAAATCAACATTGTTGACACACCAGGCCATGCTGATTTCGGTGGTGAAGTTGAACGTGTACTCAACATGGTTGATGGCGTTTTATTATTGGTTGACGCTTCTGAAGGTCCTATGCCTCAGACTAAATATGTTTTACGTAAAGCTTTAGAACAAGGTTTAAAACCTATCGTTGTTATCAACAAAATTGACCGTCCTGACCAGCGTATTGATGACGTTTATGACGAAGTTTTGGAACTTTTCATGGAACTTGGTGCTGATGATGATCAGCTTGATTTCCCTGTTGTATACGCAATCGCTCGTGATGGTATTGCTAAACTTGATCTTGACGATGAAAGCGATAGCTTAGAACCATTAATGGATTTACTTATTAAAGAAATTCCAGCTCCACAGGGAGATGTTGATGGTCCTCTTCAAATGATGGTAACTACACTTGATTCTGATGAATATGTTGGTCGTGTAGCTATCGGTCGTATTATGCGTGGTAAAATCAAAGAAGGTCAAAATGTAGTAGTTATCAGTGGTGATGGTGAAACTAAAGAACGTATCGGTAAAGTATATGTTTACCAAGGTTTAAAACGTATGGAAGTTAGCGAAGCTGAACTTGGTGAAATCGTAGCAATTACTGGTCTTCCTAGTGCAAGTATTGGTCATACTGTTGCTGATGCTGAAAATCCAGAAGCTTTACCTAGCATTAATATTGATGAACCTACATTGTCCATGACTTTTGGTGTTAACACTAGCCCATTTGCTGGTCGTGAAGGTCAGTTTGTAACATCTCGTCATTTACGCGACCGTTTATATAAAGAAACTGAAACAAATGTAAGCTTACGTGTTGAAGAAACAGATAGCCCAGATACATTTAAAGTTTCTGGTCGTGGCGAATTACATCTTTCTATTCTCATTGAAACAATGCGTCGTGAAGGATACGAACTTCAGATTGGTAAACCAGAAGTTATTTATAAAGAAATCAATGGTCAACTTTGTGAACCAATTGAAAACTTAACTATTGAAGTACCTCAAGAATTCATGGGTACAGTTATGGAATCCCTTGGTACTCGTAAAGCAGAACTTTCCAATATGACTGAATTAAAAGGTTACTTACGTCTTGAATTCACTATTCCTGCACGTGGACTTATCGGTTTCCGTTCTGAATTCTTAACTAATACAAAAGGTAATGGTATTATGAACCATGTATTCCGTGGATATGCTCCATATAAAGGTGATATTCCAGGTCGTAGCCGTGGCTCTTTAGTAGCATTTGAACAAGGTGAAACAACTCCATACGGTATTTATACTCTTCAAGACCGTGGTGTAATGTTTATTTCTCCAAACCAAATGGTTTATGAAGGTATGATTATTGGGGAAAATACTCGTGAACTTGATATGGACGTAAATCCATGCAAGAAGAAAAATGTTTCCAATATGCGTTCTTCTTCTTCTGATGAAGCTATTCGCTTAACTCCACCTCGTCTTTTAAGTCTTGAACAGGCTCTTGAATTCATCAACAAAGATGAAATGGTAGAAGTTACTCCAGAAAGCATTCGTTTAAGAAAAACTATTCTTGATAAATCTCAGCGTGGACGTTTACGTAAAAACGCAAAATAATTTTAAGTATAGTATATAATGTGTTAGAAGCGACATTTGTATGTGTCGCTTCTTAGCATATTTATGAATTTATTTGATTAGTTAAACAATCAAATAAATTTTATGAAAATAATATTTATTACAGTTTTTTGCAGGATTTTTTTATTTTATATAGAATTGTTTTAGTATGGGTTTATTTTAATTTTATATAAAATATATTTATGGGTTATAAAAGAGATATTTGAGGTGAGATTATGGCGGATTTTTTATCAAAAATCACTAAGTTTCTAATTCCAGAAGAAGTTGAAGAAATAGAAGCTAAAGTTGATGAAAAACAAGAAACTAGAAGACAAACAGTAAAAGTAGCTCCTAATGTTACTCGTGTAGCAAATGGACCTTCCATTTACACAAATACAGCTGAAGCTACGAGAGATGAAGCAACATCATCTGCTACTAATAACTACGAAGAAAATAATCGTCGTCCTAGTTTAAAAGTATATAAACAGCCAAATATGAATGTACTTGTATTTGAACCTACCAATTTCAATGATACAAGAATTGCTGCTGATGCTTTAAAAGCTTCTAAAGCTGTACTTATCAATTACGAAAAAATTGAACAAAGTGAACAAGTTCGTATTTGCGATTTTATGAATGGTGCTTGCTATGTATTAGATGGTTCTGTAAAAAGAATTTCTGCAAAAATGGTATTATATGTGCCAAATGGCGTATCTATCGAAGAAATTATTCCAACAAAATAAAAAAAGACATCTATGGAAATGGAAGTTTATGAAACTTATCATTTTTTATAGATGTCTTTTTATTTTAAACGGTTATGGTTGTAAGATAATCGAAAATATCTGCTCTAACAGGTGTATCTAATTTATAGAGAATTTTAAAACCATTATATTTAGGTGCAAATTCTGGCTTGCCTTGGGCTGTGATTTCACCTAAAAAATAAAATTCCTTAGCTTCTTTATCTTCACTAGGTTTGCGTACAAATAGATATAATTTATTTTGTTCTTCATTCGCATTATAAATATGCTTAGCATCACTAGAGTCTAATTTTCGATTGCTTTTGGAGTAGGCTGTAATCAAAGTGTTGCTTAAAAATTCATTAGTATAATCTACTCTTTTTTTATCTGGAGCTATATAATTGATAAACACTGGCATGGTATGCGTAGTTTTTTCATAAAAATAACCAGCCATGGCATTAGGATTTATTTTTTGAGGCCAATTTAATAGATAACAAACTTCTTCATAAGTGTATTTTTGATAAAGGACAAGATTAGTATCTTTGTATTTATTTTGATAGTATTTTTGATATCTTTCTAAGGCAAAATCGAGAATTTCATTTATTTGAAAATAGAACTTTTCATCTTGTAAAGCTGATTTAAAAATATCATTGATGATGTAATCATTATCATTTTCTTTGATGAAAATGCAATTACTAAATTTAGCTTGCTCATTGCTAATGGTAAATAGATTAGTTAAATTGCGTATTAATGAAACTTTTATTTGCTCAGTAAATTCTTGATGGTATTTTGTAATTAAGATTTGCTTTATATCCATTAATAAATGAGATGTATTTTTTAATAATAATTTTAAAGCTATAAGTTCATGAATTCTTTTGCCTTTAGCGAAGCGATATGAGATAAAATAAAGAATTTCTTCTTGAACTATATTAAATCTAATTGTGTAATCTTTATCGTATTTTTGTAAGAAATTATGATACGTTTTAAATTTATCAAGGAATTTTAAAATGTCTATACTACCAAACTGGGAAAAATCAAAGATAGAAGGAATTTTTCCTAATTTTTGTTTTAATTGTAGATATTCATTTTTTAATAAGGCTGTATCGCTTAATTTGGCACTATCAATGGCTTGATAGATTTTTTGACGAGCTATTTTATCAAAATGAATGGTAGATGAACCAAAGATGAAGCGATTGCCTTCTGCTACATAGTGACGGATATTATCTTTATTGTATGAAGTATCACCAGATAGGGCTATTGGTATCATAAAGTTATTTTGATAGTTGCCGATAAAGTCAAGAATTACTACATAATCTTTTTGCGGATATTTACGAAGCCCACGACCTAATTGTTGAACGAAGATAATGGCTGATTTTGTAGGTCTGAGCATAATTATTTGATTTATAGCAGGAATATCAATGCCTTCATTCATAATGTCTACAGTGAATATATAATCAAGACCTGTAGAGCGTTCTTTTTGTTCTAATTTATGAATGGCATTGGTTCGCGTTTCTTGACTATCTTTACCTGATAGAGCAATGGTATGAAATCCTCGCTCATTAAATTTTTGTGAAAGTATTTGGGCTTCTTCTATGTGACTACAAAATATTAAACCGCGTAGACGTTCTCCACTAAAGCCATAGTATTGAGATTGATTGATGATATGTGTTACGCGAGCGTCTGTAGTTAAATCATTAAATGTTGAATTATCATTGATTTCTTGATCATCAACTGTGATATCAGTGATGCCAAAGTAGTGAAATGGGCAAAGTAAATTTTCTTGCATAGCTTGATTTAAACGAATTTCATAAGCTATATTATGGTCAAATAATTGGTAGATATCAAAACCGTCTGTGCGTTTTGGTGTCGCTGTCATACCTAATAAAAATTGTGGCTGAAAATAATTTAAGATTTTTAAATAACTACTAGCACCAGCTCGATGAGTTTCATCAATGATTATATAGTCAAAATGTGTTGGAGCGAATTGAGTTAGATTTTCTTCTTTGCTTAGCATATTTATGGTGGCAAATAGATAAGGCTTATGAAAATCTTTATGGTTAGCTGATAAAATACCATATTGGATATCTGGTATTATTTTGGCAAAAGTTTTACAAGCTTGTTTGAGAATTTGTTCGCGATGGGCTAAAAATAATAGTCGTTTAGGATTGGCTTTTTTGACAGCAAAGGCACTTAAATATGTTTTTCCTGTGCCTGTAGCTGATATCAATAATGCTTTATGTTTATTATCTTGTTGTAATTTTTCTAATGCTTTTAATGCTTCCTGTTGCATTTTATTAGGAGCAATATCATTAGTAGAGATATTTTCTTGAGCTGTAGCAAATTGTCTTTTTAATTTTTGTAAAGAATGATATTTATCAGTATATTGTTTAAGCCAGATATCAGTTAAAGGTATGGCTTCTTGCCACATTTGTTGAAATTGAGATAATATATTGTGGATTAAAGCACCATTTGCTAAAGAATTTATTTTTAGGCTCCATTCTTTATTTGCTTTTAAGGCTGTTTGCGTTAAATTATTACTGCCTACAATTAAAGTGTAATAATCGTTTTGTTCAAAGATATAGCCTTTGATATGGAAATTTTCTTTAGTATAGATGCGAATATTTAAATTAGGATATTGTTGCAATTCCTGTAGAGCTTTTGGGTGATTGAAATATAGATAATCAGTGGTTAAAATATCGCCAGTGATGTTTTTTTCTTGAAGGCATTTTAAACATTCTTTAAGACAAATTAAACCACTTTGAGTGATAAAAGCTATGGCAAAATAAAATCGTTTACAAGTTTGTAATTCTTGAAGTAGTTCTACTAATAGATTAGAGCCACTATTATAATCATTATAGATTATCTGTGGTTGTAAATCAGGCAAGGAATTAATTTTATCATCTATAAGAGCGCTAGCAAGACTTTGTTGTAGTTCTTGAGCTAAATAATCTTGTGTTTGCATAGAGTAACCTCATAATTTTATATTGAATTTATTGATAAAAAAGGCTGAGTTTAAATCTATAAAGGATTTTAAACCCAGCTTTTTATTTTAACGTAATACATATTCAGCTAAAATAGCTTGTAGTTGATAAATATCTAAACTTTTATCAAATTTTTTACTAATAGGCATATCCATACCCGCGACATATATTTTTAATTCAGCATCTAAATCGAAATGACCAGCTGTTTCAATGCTGAAATGTCTGATACTTTTATACGGTATAGAATGATATTGTATTTTTTTGCCTGTAATACCTTGTTTATCTACAAGGATAAGGCGTTTGTCGGTAAAAATAAATAAATCGCGAAAGATTTCATAAGCTTGTTGAATGCTTTCACCATTAGCTAATAATTTAGCGTAATCTTGGCGAATATCATCAAGATTTGCTTTAGAGGCATTGCCTAAAAGATTATCAAATAATCCCATAAAAATTCCTCCTATACTTATATACATATTTTTATATTATAGATATTTATATAATATAATTCTGTGTATCAAGAAAGAATACCTTTATTTATTGTAATACCAATCATAATCATCATGATAAATCATTTGTTTGGTCATGCCACCATCAACAACGATATCTTGACCGGTGATAAAGGAAGATTTCTCACTGCAAAGAAACATTACAGCATTTACAATATCTTTCGGTACGCCAACACGATTTACTAAATGTTGAAGTTTATCTGCGGAGGAAAATTCACCATTTGTAGTATCTATCCAACCAGGAGAAATACTATTTACACGAGCTTTTCCACGCAATGTAACTGCCATAGCATGAGTTAGTGAAGAAATTGCTCCTTTAGCAGCAGTGTAACTTTCAGTATCTGCTTGACTCATCAAATGACGGCTAGAAGAAATATTTACAATGCTAGCATTGTCTTGAAGATGGTTCATAAATAATTTAGTAAGCATAAAAGGAGCTACAGCACCAACTTTTAGTACGTAGAGAAAATCTTCATAAGAAGCAGTAGCTAAGCCACCTTTCATAAGACAAGCGTTATTGATTAAATAATCTATTTTTGTATGTTCATCAATTACTTTTTGGGAAAATTGCGTCAATATTTTTTCATCAGCAATATCGCCAACAAAATAATCATTAGGTAAAACATCAATAGTACATACTGTAATATTTTGAGCTTTGAATTCATCACAAATGGCTTTGCCAATACCTCTAGCTCCACCAGTAACAACAGCAACTTTATTCATATAGTTCTCCTTTAATTGATAGCTGAATAAATAGTATATAAAGCACTGAATAATAACATAACAAAAACGAGTCGATTAAACATTTTTTGAGAAATATAAGGAAATAATTTATTACCTAACCATAAAGCGATAAAACAGAATGGAACGATATAAATACTTTGTTCAATAGCGAATGAAAAATCTTTTCCTGCTAAGTAAAAAGCAAAGATACCTAGGTAGTTAATAATAGTAAAATAAGCAATACAAGTGGCACGCAAAGAAGTTTTATCGCGATTAGTAGATGTTAAATAAATAATAAGCGGTGGACCACTCATACTGGTAGAAGTATTTAAAATACCAGATAGACAACCAACAACACCAGTTTTACAGGAAGTTTCAGTCAGTTGTTTACGATAAATTTTGGTAAGAAATAAGAATGATAAAATAACACAAGCAATGAAAATTTTTAATCCTATGGTAGGCACAAATAGATAGATGAGAATACCAATAGGATGACCAATTACTGAACCAATCAGCAATGGTTTTAGAAAATGCCAATCAATATTATCTTTGACAAAAAAGACAAAAACAGTATCAAGAACGACAGATAAAAATTGCAAAAGTACAACGACTTCTTTGGCATCATAGACCATTAAAAGCAATGGCGTAGAAACAATAGCAAATCCAAAACCCGTCAAGGATTGAATTAACGTAGAAATAAAAGCTATACCAATAGCTAATAATAACGAAGTATCAGAAAATATCTCCAACATAAAAAATCGCCCACTTTAAGTATTAGTTCATTTCTTTGATGACAAAGAAATGAACTAAAGAAATCACCGCAGATAAAATTTTAATTTTGAAAATAATTATCACTTCATACAACGCTTAGAAACTCGCTTCGCTCAAACATTCAGACTAAAACCGTATTCAGTGATAATTGTTTTCAATAATCTTGCGATTACCATTAAAATTTTATAATGCGGAAAATAAAAGTTACAAATTATTATTTTGTAATTGTTTTTAAATAATACCAAAGTTTCCCGCATTAGCATATTTTACGATAGCTGAAAGCTATTGATAAAGATAAAATTATGGCTATGTTTTTAGTCCAACTGTTTGAACAAAGTGAGTTTTGGACGTTGTAGACATAATTTTATCTTTATCAAAGTAAAATCAATATCGCGGGATTTTTTCTTTTAGATAAAAGAAAAATGAATAAATCCTTATTCTTTGTCAGTTAGTTCTAGATAAGGGATAGCGTTTAGGTTGCTATCGGCAAAGTCTCCTGCTTGGGCTTGGTAGTAGCCACGGCAGGCTATCATGGCAGCGTTGTCTGTGCATAAAATTTTGCTTGGGTAGTAAAATTCTAGACCGTTTTCTTTGCAGGCTTTTTGGAGATGTCCTTCTAGGGAGCTATTTGCTGCTACACCACCGGCAAGTACTAGTTTTGTCATGTTGGTTTGACGAGCTGCTTCTACAGCTTTATGCACTAGGATATTAACTACTGATTTTTGGAAGGAAGCAGCAACATCAGCTTTGTTGATTTCGATGCGTTTTGCTTTCATATTGTTTAAATAATTGAGCACAGCCGATTTTAGACCACTGAAGCTAAATTCATAGTTACCTTTTTCATTTAATGCCATAGGGAAATCAATAGCATCAGAATTTCCTTCTTTAGCTAATTTATCAATTTGAGGGCCACCTGGATAAGGTAATCCCATTACACGAGCTACTTTATCAAAAGCTTCACCAGCTGCATCATCACGAGTTTGTCCCATTAGGGAAAAATGATTATAGTCTTTTACGTGAACTAGGGAAGTATGTCCACCGGAAACTACGAGAGCCATAAATGGTGGTTGAAGTTCAGGTGTGGATAAGAAATTGGCGAAGATATGACCTTCTAAGTGATTTACGCCAATTAGTGGTTTATCTAAAGCAAAAGCCAAAGTTTTGGCAGCAGATACGCCTACAAGTAAAGCACCTACTAATCCTGGGCCATACGCTACAGCAATGCGATCAATATCTTTTAAAGTAACATTTGCTTTATGAAGTGCTTCATCTAAAACAGGCATGATATTAACAATATGTTTACGAGAGGCGATTTCAGGAACGACACCTCCGAATTTTTGATGAATTGGAATTTGAGTAGAAATTACATTAGCTAGTATTTCTCTGCCACCGCGTAAGATAGCAACAGAAGTTTCATCACAGCTAGATTCTATACCTAAAGTCAATGAATTATCTGTAGTAGTCAAATTTTTATTCCTCCTCTAATTTTTATTAAGTAATTTATTATAAACCTAAAGCTTGTTTAGCTAATTTGTCAGCAAGTTCATTACCTAATACTCCTGTATGACCTGCTACTTTTTTGAAGGTTACTAAATGTAAATATGGTTTCATAAATTCAGCATATGCTTTGGTCAATTCTTTATTTGTTTTCCAATTGCCTAAAGCCCATTCAGATAAACCGATATAATCATGACAGATTACAATTTTTTCATCATGAGCAATAGCCCATTTTGTAGCTTCCATAGCGCCTTGAATTTCTCCAGCTACGTTATGTAACTCACTAGCATCTATGGAAGCGCCTTTCCCGTTGAAAGTATCTATTAATTCACCTTTATAAAAAATAGCCATACCCCAGCTATATTCACCATTTATATATGAACCATCTACATAAATATAATAACGATCATCATCTTGTTCAGAAATATTGACAGATGGTTTATCTTCTAAATAGTTTTGAGCTTCTTCTTTTGTAGGAAAAGATTTAAATAATGCTCCTTTAAAACCTTGTGTTTGTTTTTGACATTCAGCCCAAGTAGTGAATATTCCTGTTTGATAACCTTTTTTTACTGCGTAAAATTTTTTCTTTGTAGCCATATGTCCTCCTTTACAATATGTTTTATTATAGCATTTTTGTTTTATTATAGCTATTTTAATTAAAAATAGTTAGATTTTATTTATTTGTTGTTGCTTTCTATAATTTGTAGGAGTAGTGCCAACTATACGTTTAAATTGTTTAGTAAAATATGCATTATCATCAAATCCTACAGATATAGCCACTTTATTAATAGAAAAATTTGTGTATGTTAATAATTCTTTAGCTTTTTGTATGCGTATGTGCAAGAGTAGTTGTAGTGGACTCAAGCCATATTTATTTTTCACGCAACGAATTATATGTGTAGGATGAAAAGCATATTCATCAGATAGTTTTTTTAAATCGAAGCTTTCTGTATAAAATAGAGAAAAATGTTCATAAATTTTTTCTGCTACATTTTTGGTATTTGGCTCATGAATATCACAAAGAATACTTAGAATGGAAAAAAATAATTGTTGGCTCTTTAATTGAGAAACAGTTGAAGAATAGAAATCTTTTTTGGGTTTAGTTTTATCAATTTTTACTTGAACGATAGTATTCATATATTCAGCCATTTGAGATTGTTGTTCGGCTGTTAGTGAACCATGTTGAGGTAGTGATATATGGAAAGGTTCTTTAGTAAATTGATAATTTGCTTTTTGTTTATGGTTTTTATCATAGATAGGTTTATCCATATATTTGAATTTACCAGTAGTATAAAAATGTAGCCAAAAGAAATCTGTAGCTTCATCACAACATTTATATCCTTTGTGTAATCTATTTGGTGGCAAAATCAAGAATTCTCCTTTTTTGAGAATATATTTTTGAGAATTTTCTTCTAAATACAGCTTGCCAGCAGTTACAAATATTAAATCAAATGTAGAAGGCATGATCCTTCTTAAATGTAAATCACCTACTCGATATAATGATTTACCTCCTACTATTAAATGAGGTAAAGGTGGACAAGTAAAAATAATATACAAAAAATCACCTCAAATATTAATTTTATTATACTAATAAAACTTGAAATTAAGCATAATATTGATGTTTATTAATATTATACTATATATTTTTTTATTAGTTATGATAATTTTATTATATTATTTATGCTAATATTATACTATTAAATGTTAATTTTATTTATTTAAAGTTTTCAAATAATTATATAAAATATAAACAGTTAAAAGTTACGTGACTAAAAAAAATAAGGTGGTTTTAGATATGAGTAATAATCAAATTAATCATAAAGTACCATTATCTGGTCGTTTGAGTTATGGCTTGACTGATGGATGCGGAAATTTATTATATTGTATAATAGGTTCTTATTTATTGTATTTCTATACGGATGTTTTTGGTTTATCTGTTGCTACAGCTGGAGCTATTTTGTTATTTACTCGTTTATTAGATGCTATAGATGCTCCAATTTGGGGCTTTATTGTTGACCATACTAAATCTAAATATGGACAATCTAGACCATACTTTTTATGGTTATGTGTACCGTTTGCTGTATTTATGTGGCTTACATTTACTACACCAGCTTTATCAGGTACAACAAAAATAATTTATGCTGTAGTTACTTATATATTAGCAGGAATTTTTTATACGGGGATACAAACAGCAATTACTTCAATATTACCAAATTTAACTCGTCGTCCAGGTGAGCGTGTTATATTAAATACATTTCGTATGGTTGGCGGTAATATAGGAGCATTTATTTGTATGACTTTTACGTTACCGTTAGTTGCTTTTTTTGGTGAAGGAAATGAACAAAAAGGATTTTCATATACATTAGCATTTTTTGGTATTATTGCTATTGTTTTATTTATAGTAGCTTTTAAGAATTTACGTGAAGTTAACGTAGAGAAAATAAAAAGTATACCAATAAAAGATAGTGTAAAAGCTATAAAAGGTAATTGGCCATGGATATTGGTTGTTATAGCTAATTTGATTTTTTGGATAGCATTAACTATACGTTTATCCACTGTAGTATATTATTGTCAATATTATTTAGGAGATAAGAGTTTAACAGTATTTATAAATGGAATAATGTTGGTTCAAGTTATAGGTATGATTTCTATTCCATTATTAGTAAAAAGATTTAATAAATATGGAACAATGATTTTAGGTTTTATTTTAGTAGCAGGTGGACATATTGGTATTTTCTTTGTAGGCACTAATATAGAATTAATGATTGTTTTTTGGATTATTGCTTCTTTAGGGCAAGGTATAGCATGTTCAATGCCATTTGCTATGCTTTCAGATACAGTTGATTTTGGAGAATGGAAGACAGGTATTCGTGCTAGTGGATTTTTAACAGCTATAGGAAGTGCATTTTGTATCAAAGCTGGCTCTGGTATAGGAGGTTTTATTCCAGCAGCTGTTATGAATTTATTTGGTTATGTGCCGAATGCAGTCCAATCTTCAACAGCATTATTTGGTATACAATTTGTATTTACATGGCTTCCTGCAATAATTTTCTTATGTGGAATTATTCCAATGCTTTTTTATCGTAAATATGAACAAAATGAAAATAATATTCTTTTAGATTTAGCAAAAAGAAATAGTTAATAAAAAAATAATAAATGGAAATAAATTGTTGAGGAGATTTATTATGTTTGAAAATAAAATAAAAATAACAGCACCATTTTGGCAACAATATATAAATTTAATCCGTGAAGAAATGCTACCTTTTCAGTGGTCAGTATTAAATGATGAAGCTGATATTAAAATTGAAAAAGAAAGAGATGCAGATCATATACCAGCGGAGAAAAGCCATGCTATTGAAAATTTTAAGATTGCAGCTGGAATAAGCAAAGGAAAACATTATGGAATGGTTTTTCAAGATAGTGATGTTTATAAATGGCTTGAAGCAGTAGCATATGCATTACATCAACATCAAGATGACGATTTACAAAAAATTGCAGACGGAGTAATAGATTTATTAGCAAAAGCACAACAAAGTGATGGATATTTAAACACATATTTTACTATAGAGGCACCAGAACGTAGATATAAACGTTTGTATCAAAGCCATGAACTTTATTGTGCAGGACATTTTATTGAAGCAGCAGTTGGATATTATAGTGTTACAAAAAATCAAAAAATATTAGATATTGCTTGTAAACTGGCAGATCATATTGATGATGTTTTTGGCAGTGAAGATGGAAAAATTCATGGATATGATGGACATGAAGAAATAGAATTGGCATTACTTCGTTTATTTGAGCTTACAAAAAATGATAAATATAAAAACTTAGCAAATTTCTTTTTATATGAACGTGGGAAAAATCCAAATTTCTTTAAAGAACAACAAAAGACAGATCCTTCAACTAAACCTGTAATTGAAGGTATGGAAAGTTTTAAACCGGAATATTATCAAAATCATAAGTCTATTTTGGAACAAGAAACAGCTGAAGGACATGCTGTACGTGTTATGTATATGTGTACAGGTATGGCTATGTTAGCTCGTTTAAATAATGATGAAAAGATGTTTGAAGCTTGTAAACGTTTATGGAAGAATATTGTTACTAAACGTATGTATATAACAGGTGGTATAGGTTCTACTGTTATAGGAGAAGCATTTACTGCAGATTATGATTTGCCAAATGATACAATGTATTGTGAAACATGTGCCTCTATAGGATTGATCTTTTTTGCAAATAATATGTTGAAATTAGATGTAGATAGTCAATATGCAGATATAATGGAAAAAGCTCTATATAATACAGTTATAGATGGTATGGCTCTTGATGGAAAACATTTCTTTTATGTAAATCCATTGGAAGTTGTTCCGCAATTAAGTCATAAAGATCCAGGTAAATCACATGTAAAAACTGTTCGTCCAGCGTGGTTTGGTTGTGCATGCTGTCCACCTAATTTAGCTAGATTATTGAGTTCTTTAGACGAATATATGTATACAGTAAAAGATGATGTTATTTATAGCAATTTATATGTAAGTAATAAATCTGATTTTAAAATTAATAATCAAGTGATAAGTATTGAAGAAATTACAGATTATCCATGGGATGGAAAAATTACTTTTAAAGTAAATAGTGAGGCAACATTTAAATTAGGTTTACGTATTCCTAGTTGGGCAAATAGATATTTATTTAAGTTAAATGGTAAGGAATTTACACCAAAAATAGAAAAAGGATATGCTATTATAGATAGAACTTGGGAAAAAGGAGATATAGTTATTTTTGATATACAAATAGAAGCTAATTTTGTTTGTGCAAATCCTTTAGTTCGTGAAGATTATGGCAAAGTTGCTATACAACGAGGTCCTATTATTTATTGTGCAGAAGGTGTGGACAATGGAGATAATTTGCATTTAATAACTATAGATACAAATAAGAAAATAAATGAGTATAAAGATAGTGATAGTTTAGGGGACATTGTAAAATTAGAATTAGAAGCTGAAAAATTAATTTTAGATAAGCAGTGGAATAATATTTTATATAGAAATATCATGGAAAAACAAGAAAATGTAGAGATTATTAAGTTGAAACTAATACCATATTTTTGTGCGTTTAATCGCGGTGAAAATGAAATGGCTATTTGGTTAAAAACTAAATAAATAAAGCTCCTTAAAAGTCAGTGGACAGCTTTTAAGGAGCTTTATTTTTATTTATATTATGCTAAAGTATCACCTTTAAAATTATTTTGGTAAGAAGATTTTATTTCTCCGCGAGAAATTTCACGTTCCCAGAGACCAACAACAACTGTAGCAATACAGTTACCAAATATATTGCAGAATGTACGAGCCATATCCATGATACGGTCTACACCTAAGATAATAGCGATACCTTCTGTTGGAATACCAAAAGAAGCAGCTGTACCAGCAATTACAATGATAGAAGCGCCAGGAACACCGGCTATACCTTTAGTGGAAATCATAAGTGTAAGTAACATCATGATTTGTTGAGTAAGACCAAAATCAATATTATACATTTGAGCTAAGAAAATAACAGCTAGAGAACTATATAAAGTGGAACCATCAAGGTTGAAGGAATAACCTGTTGGCATAACGAATGTGATGACATGTTTTGGTAAACCTAATTTTTCTAAACATTTCATGGCAAGTGGTAAAGCAGCTTCACTACTTGCAGTGGAATAACCTAATAATAATGGTTCACGTAAAACTTTGAAGATATGCCAGAAATTTAATTTAGTGATGATAGAAGCAATAATTGCAAGGATAATTAAGAAGACGATTATTGCAAAATAAAGTGAAAATACTAATTTTCCAAGAGGAATAAGCATTTCTAAACCGAAAGTACCAACAGTATAAGAAATCATAGCAAAAATACCAATTGGTGCAAAAAGCATAACATAATGTGTAACTTTGAACATTGCTTCACAAACACAACGGCAGAATTCAACAACAATTTTACCTTTTTCACCGATATGAGCAAGAGCTACACCAAAGAAACAACTAAAGAAAATAATTTGTAACATATCACTTTTGGCACAGGATTCAACGATATTTGTAGGTATAATATTTAATAAGTGCATAGAAATACTGAAAGATTCAGCAGTGGCAGCAGCGTTGGCACCAGCAGAAGCTCCAATAGAAGGAAGAGATACACCTACACCAGGTTGAAGTACATTTACGACTACAAGACCAACTACTAAAGCTAAACTACTAGCAACTTCAAACCAAATTATAGCTTTACCACCTAAACGTCCAAGTTTTTTAAAATCACCAGTACCTGCAATACCTACAATTAATGTACTAAATATTAAAGGAACAACAATCATTTTGATCATACGAATAAATGCATCACCTAAAGGTTTTAGTTGAGATCCGATATCTGGTAAAAAATAACCAAAAGTAGCACCAATTAATAATCCTAAAAAAATCTGAGTAGTTAGATTCAAACGTATTTTTTGCATAAAAAAATCCTTTCTATGAATATTTATTATTAATATATATAATGTTATTAAAAAATAACATTATATATATTAATACAATAATTTTTTTAAGTCAAATAAATATTATAGGTATACTATTTTAAATTCAATATAAAAAATAAATTTTTATCATTTGAACTTGATTTAATTGTTTATTAATAAAAGACATATTATTTAGGTGAAAGATTTTTTATGTAACTTTATAAATATATATAATAAAAAAACAAATGAATATTTATAAATAAAAAACAGCTTTTCTTTTGGCACATTTTAGCAATAACAAAAAGACTACAAGGATAAACATTGCAGCATGCTGTCCTTGTAGTCTTTTTTTTTATTGCTTCCTTAAATGTGCGAAAAGCGACAAAAAATAGTCGCAATAAAGAAAGGAAGTATGAATATGGGATTAGATATGTATGCTTTTAGTGTAAAAAAAGAAAATGTGATTGATACCTTTCATATTAAACCAGATAATAAATATCTATTATACTATTGGAGAAAACATCCTAATTTACATGGTTAGTTTAAAAATTTGTATTATAGTAAAGGTGGAAAAGTTGAACCATTTTCTTCTTTGGAAAAGATGAAGACCTTGATGATTTAGAATTTATAGAAAAAGCTCGAAAGCAATAGAAAATGGAGAATATGTATATTATTATTATTGGTGGTAAAAATAGTCAATAGGTAAATAGTAATTTATAGATGTAGATACAGAATATGTTCTGCATCTACATCTATAAAAGGAGTGAATGTTATGTATAATACTTCAGATAATAAGTATCAATTTTCTACAATATCTAAAGGTGTTATAGAAAAAATGTTGATAAAATTAGATAATATAAAAGATATCAAATATATTTTAGAGCCATCTGCTTGTAAAGGTAATCTTGTAAAGATGATAAAAAATTCTTATAAATATGATTTATTATGTAGAGAAATATTTATAGATACTATAGAAAAAAATCCACAATTTAAATTGATATTAAATAATTTAAATGTACCAGTAATTCATGACGATTTTTTAACATTTAATACATTAAAAAAATATGATGCTATAATAATGAATCCACCGCTTAATAATGGGGAGGAATATTTATTAAAAGCGATAGAAATTCAAGAAAGATAGAAAAAAATCCTATAGAATATTTTCCAGCATTATATAATAATGAAATTTTACTAGGTATAAGTCTTATAAAAGAATTTAAAAGTTTAAAAAAATATATTCTAATAAATAAGAATACATCAAATTATAATTCAAGTAACAATATAAAATTAATGTTAAATAATAAAGATTTAACAATAAACAATTATATTGAAGCTGTCCGCTATAAATATTGGAAAATAATATTTGATTCTAAAATGTTTCAGGAAATATTCACAACTAATCTAAAATGTGAGTATGAAAGTAGATTATATGATTTTAAAAAGTATGATATAACAGCTTATAATATAATAAGTTTGCGATGTGAAATTTTTTATAAACTTAAACAAGATATTGAAAATAATATATTAGAAATTTTTGATGAGTTTAGCAGAAAATATTGTTATAGCGATTTTTCTAAAAATATTCATTATTATAATGGCTGGAAAACAAATAAAGCTTATAAAATAAACAATAAAATTATTTTACCCTATGATGCATGGGATTACTATTCAAATGAATATGAACCAACAGCTTGTGAAAGTGAATTTTTAGATATTGAAAAAATATTTTCTATATTAAATGGAAATATTTTAGGGAATTATGAAACTAGAAAAATTTTAAAATGGGCAGAAAAGATGAATATAACAAAAAATATTCAGTTTAAATTTTTTAAGGTTACATTCTATAAAAAAGGTACATGTCATATAACATTCACGGATAAAAAGTTTTTAGATAAATTAAATATTTATGGTAGTCAAAAAAAAGGTTGGTTACCACCAGCTTTCGGTATAAAATCATATAATAGTATGAGTAAAGAAGAACAAAATATTATTGATGATTTTTGTGGAAAGGATAAATATTATGAGATTATGACACACAAAGAAGAATACTTATTAAATGAAAATAATATTTTAAAAATAGAACAATGATATATAGAATATATTGCTTTTCTTTCGCTTAATTATAACAATTACAAAAGCTATTACAAGGATAAACGTTGCAGCATAAAGCTGTCCTTGTAATAGCTTTTTTCATTGTTATAAAAAACGTGCGAAAAGCGACAAAAAAATGATCGCTGAAAAGAAAGGAAAATAATTATGAAACAAGTAAATATTTTATTAAAATCCAATGGAGAAGTAAAACGTATAATTACAGATAAGAAAATGTCTGTAAATGAATATACTGATATTCTAAACTGTGATTATATAGATATTAAAGGGCTAAAGCTAAACAAAATAAATATAAGTTTAGTATTTGATGAGGAGTTTTTATATACAGATAAATCTATTAATAAAAAAGCTTCACTTTTATTTGGGTATAAACAGCATGGCGAAGTCTTATGTGGAGATGTAATGGTTCAAAAAGATGTGGAAACACCAGAAGGAATAATTTCAGTAGGTTTTAGTGAAGAAGAAGCAACAGTAATAGAAGCTTATATAAAAAATTTAAAATACGAACAGATTAAATTTATAAAACAAAAACCTTGTATGAATTTTATACCATTTTAATATTATATGTAGAGATAGAAGGTATAACCTTCTATCTCTACAAAAGGAGAAATAAAATAATGTTAGATATAAATACTATAGATAGTGATATTTCTAAAATTGATGTAACACAATTAAGAAGAATGATTACTATGGAAAATAAAGTATTTGAAGATATGTACAGATTAATACTTTATGATAATAGTCAACCTAATGCTGGAAATAATAAAGTAGTGAAAGCATATATTGATTCTCAGGTAAGAGCATTAAACCATATAGAAAAGTTACTAGATAAACATAAGTTAGTTTTAGATGAATTAAATAAAACAACTAAGGTAATAGAAGAAAATAATATTAAAAATATTAAATCTAATGAAGAGAATAAACAAGATAATAAAGATGAGTTATCTCTTTTTGAAGAAGCGGAGGAAAATTTAGAATGAGAGTATATGGTGTAGGAAGAATAGCAAAAGATTTAGATATAAATTTTACCGATAAGGGTATCTGTATTTTAAAATTTCCATTTGTAGAAAATGTTTTTAATAAGAAAACCAAAGAGAAAAAGCCCCAATATTATAACGTAGTAGTTTTTGGAAAACTTGCAGAAACCATGGGAAATTTAGATATAAAAAAAGGAGATAAAATACAGATTGAAGGTAATATCAGTATTAGTGAATATATAGACAATGATGGTATGAAAAAATATTATACACAAATCATTTTAAATAGTTTTGAAATATGTTCAAAAAAAGTTATTGATAAAAAATGAAATAAAAAAAGGAATTGATATAATGAATAATAATAAAATAAAATTAATGTTTGCTTATCACAGATTTTTACAAGAAGGTCAATATATAGTTGCAAATAAAATTTTGGAACTTCTTTGTAAAAGAAAGATATATTTAGGACTAGATAATAATAGTTGGGAAATAGAAAAATTGGCATATAAATTTAAATTAAGAATAACATATAGCCGTAATTATGGTGGAGCTTGTGTTTATTTATAGATAATTTAAATGAATGAGAAAAATAATATTTGCTTTTCTTTCGCTTAATTATAGCAACTACAAAAGCTATTACAAGGGTAAACGTTGCAGTTTTTAACTGCCCTTGTAATAGCTTTTTCTATTGCTATAAAAAGCGTGCGAAAAGCGACAAAAAAACAGTCGCCAAAAAGAAAGGAAGATGAATATGAAAAAAGTTTATGTTTTATTAGAGCCTAATGGAGATGTTAAATTTTTAGTAAAGAATAAGATGATGTCTTTATGGGATATGTGTAATTTAATAGATTGTAGAATGATTGATGAAAGTGATGTTCAAATAAATTTCCCGTTTAAAAGTACAATTTTATTTGATGATGAATTTGGGCTAAAGAGAAATAATAAGATGAATTTATTAGCATCTGTACTTTATGGATATACGACTAATCATATGCAAACGTTGTATGGTAATGTAATTTTGCAAAAAAGAATAGATTGTGTAACTGGAGATATTTTATGGGGATATACTTACAAAGAAGCTAATGTTATAAAAAAAAGAATAAGAGAAATAAAAAAGGACTATAGATATAAATTTTTATCTAATCTTATTAAATAAATAATAGGTAGTTAGAATGTATATTAATATATTCTAACTACCTTAATAAAGGAGAATAATAAATGAAAATAATTGAAGAATTAAAAATCGGCTCTTATGAAAGATATAAATCCTACTTTGAAACTGGATCACCTGAAGTTTTTATTAGTAAAAAAACTGGGTTTTGTAGATATTGTGAAACAACATTTGAATTTGATGAAGGACGTTATTATGTAAATAACTATCCTGTATATAGTAGAATGTTTTGTCCTATTTGTGGACATCTTTCCTTAGATAGTGAGATAAGATACAGTAGTGTAGAAGGTAAATATTTACCGTATGTAGTAAATTTAAAAATACTAGAGATGAAATCTAAAGTAATTTTAAAAATAGAATATAGAGCTATACAAATAATTGGCAAATTATTTGAAATTAAAATTTTTGATGTTATAGAAATGTATATATTTGATATACAAAATAATAATGTTATATGGAAAAGATATATAAATAAGAAGCTAAATGATGATTTAGAAATAGGATATATTATAGATTATCAAAAATTAATGGAGAATACAGCGTTATGGTATTTTAATATAAAACATATAGTTAGAAAAGGAACAACACTTTCTCAATTTTTAAAGAAATTAAGGGAATTGGTCATAAAAAAAGAAAAAAATATAAATGGATATACTAAAAAACAAGTATATATATCTAATATAAGTCTTAGACATAAATTATTTGCTAATGTATTAAATTTAGCTCACAAAGTTAGATTTTGGGATAGTCCAAATATAAATTATAATGATAGTTTTTTTTATGATAAGTATCTAGATAAATTTGAAAAAAATGTTTATCTATTGATGAAAAAAGACGGTTTATCATATTTTAAAGCTTGCTTTAAGACATTATCTTTACCATATACTAGAAATATAAAAAAACAATTTGATTATAAGTATATCTTTTTATTACAGCAAATATATACAATAGAAAATATAGATATAGCTAATACTATATTTAAACATTATAAAACTAAAATAGAAATTACAGACTCTTATATTATTAAAGAAGAATATTTAAAAAACATACAAAAAGAAGTAAAGGCAGTATGTTTTTTTTATAAGTTGTTTATTTTAAAGATATATACAAATTCAAATTTGAAATTTAAACAACTTTTAGAAAATCAAATTAAAACCAACATAATTATTGATATAATGAATTTATGGCATAGTGCAAATAATAAAACTAAAAAGAATTTTATAAGACATAAAATTTCTTTCAGCAAAGCTCATGATTGGCTTTCTATCGAAGTGTCAAAGCAAGCAGACCAAGAAATAAGATTTCATATATCAAAAAATATTGTAAATAGATTTAATCTTTACATGATGAATACTAAATTTCAATGTAGTTGTATAAATAAGTATAGTAATTTAAAATATATAGCTCGTCAGATGAAAAATTGTTCAGCAGGATATAAAAACAGAATAAATAATCAACTTCAATTAGTGGCTATATCAGATAATACTGGAAAACCTAAAGTATTATTAGAAATTAATAAAGATAGTATTGTACAAGCTAAATTATATAGAAATGTCCCTGTATTTAAAGATAATTTGATGAATAATTTAGTTATAGAATTTGCTAAAACAACAAAGTTAAAAATAGCGACAGATGATGTGCATATGAAACAAGATACTGAATTAAAGTATATAGCCTAAATTATAATAGCAGATTATAACTTAGTTTATAGTCTGCTGTTTTTTTATTCATATATAAAGTTAAAAAATCGTCATATGATACAAGAATAAATCCTTCGGATTAAATTTAAAAACAATGATAAAATAAATTTTTATCGCTTTTCTGTTCGCACTATAATGTCATTCATTCCAAAAAGCAAGGGTAAAATGAACAACTACGTTGCCTTTGCTTTTTTCCCTTCTGACATTATCTAAAGACGTGCGAAAAGCGACAAAAAAATAGTTGCAAGATAGAAAGGAAGATAGTTGTGATTAAAGTTAATAAAAATATTGCAAGAAATCAATATAATAAAGGAAAAATTGTAAGATTAATTCCTGCTAAATTAAATTTTGATACAAAAGTTTTTCAAGATGTTTATTTGGGAAAATATGCAACTACAAATTTTGATGAATTAGTAGATATATTCAAATTTGTATATTGTAAAGGGAAAAGGGGATATTATCCTAATTTTTACATTGAAAGGATTTAGTTTAGTTATAAGATTAGATATGATAAGCATTTAGCTTATCATATCTATAAACAATAAATAATGATATAATGAATAAGAGGTGCAGACAATGAAAAGAAGAACACTAAACAGATTGAATGATTATTTCTTTAAAAGGTTAATGGGAGATGATAAAAGAAGTGATTTAACTCTTAGATTTTTAAATCTCATATTAAATAGAACAGAAGAAAATGCGTTTAAAAAAGTTGAATTTTTAAATCCTGAATATAATCCATTAACGAAAGACGGTAAACTTGCAATATTAGATATTAAAGCAAGTGTTGATGATAAAACATTTGTAAATATCAAACTACAGGTATCAAGACAAAATTATATGCCAAAACGTTCAATGTTTTATATATCTAGAATGTTTTCAGAACAAATGGTAAAAGGTCAAGACTATGAAACATTAAAGCCTGTAATTGGTATAAATTTATTGGATTTTATCCTATTTGATGATATAGATGCTTGGCATAATGTAGCAAGATTTAGATTAGATGATACAGATAAAATATTAACAGATTGTATGTCATTACATTTTTTAGAGCTTCCTAAATTAAAATATAGCGATATTAAAAAAGTGAAAAAATTAGAAGCATGGGGAGCATATTTTTCTGGTAGATGTAATCAAGAAGAATTGGAGGTGCTGGTGATGAATGAGCCATTATTAAAAAAAGCAGTATACTTTGAAAAAGCATTTTTAAATGATGATAAAATGTATAGAGAATATCAGCAAAGAGAAGATGCTATCAGAGAAGAAACAACTAGATTTAATAAAGTAAAACGAGAAGCTAGGGAAAAAGGTAAAGCTGAAGGTAAAGCTGAAGGTAAAGCTGAAGAAAAAATACAAAATGCTATTAATTTTTTAAGATTAGGATTAGACATAAAAACAGTAGCAATAGGAACGGGCTTAAGTATAGAAAAAGTCAATGAGCTTAATAATCAGCTAACTAAATAAGTCAATAATTAAATAAATAATAAAATAATATCAGCAGATTATAACTTAGTTAACTAAATTATAATCTGCTATTTTTTATGTATATCAAGTGATAAAAAATACTATATGATGAAAATAATCTTTCAGATTTAATTTAAAAACAATGATAAAATAAATTTTTATCGCTTTTCTTTTTTCACTGTAATGTCATTCATTCCAAAAAGCAAGGGTAAAATGTATAGCTTTGCTACCTTTGCTTTTTTCATTTCTGACATTATCTAAAGACGTGCGAAAAGTGACAAAAAAATGATCGCTGAAAAGAAAGGAAAAATAAAAATGAACATGAAAATAAAAAAAGATTATGAACTATTAAGTATATTATTAGGATTACAAATTTCAGATGATTTAAGATTAAACAGTTTAGAAGATATTTTACAATCACCGAGAGCAATACATGGTATAGGGCAAAAAAAACAAGAAAAGATATATGCTTTAAAAGAAATTTTAGAAAGACTATTAAAATTAGATAAAAAACAAAAAATAACTATAAATACACCAAAAGATATAGCAGATATATTAATTCCACAATATAGATATGCAACACAAGAAAATTTTATAATTGTGTTATTAAATGCTAAAAACAATATTATATCTATAGAAGATATTTTTAAAGGCTCAATAGATACTTCTATTGCTGAACCAAAAGAAATATTTAGAGAAGCGTTAAAATACCCAACATCTGCTATTATATTAGCTCATAATCACCCAAGTGGAGATACAACTCCTAGTATAGAAGATATTTATGTAACTAAGAGAATAGTTGAGGCAGGTAAAATATTAGGAATTAGAATTTTAGACCATATAATAATTGGAGATAATAATTTTTTTAGTTTAAAACAAAATGGTTTAATAGAAAAAGAGTCTTGATTTTCATATCAAGACTCTTTTCTATCATATATATTTTTTAGGAGGTATCTGTATTATTCTAAAACATTAACTAAATCTTTTAATTTATTAGGCTCAATACTGTAAATTTCATTTAGTATTTCTTCATTAAAATTAGTCCCTTTCTTATATGTTTTATTTCCTACTTTAAAATCAGAAATAAATTTAGAGTCATAATAAACATCATATTCATATAAATTAATCTTATTAATATCATTAGTATCATTGATTGGATTAGTTGGAAGATTATCTAAAGGTGATACAACATTAACATCTGAATGTAATTCTTTTTCTTTATCAATATTATCATCTGAAATATTAATGCCATTTTTTTCTATGATATCTTCATCTTCTATTATAGTAAGTTTTTTACCAAAAACTTTAACTTTACCTATAGGAATAGAAACTAGATTACTATTTTTATTAATTATAACATTAACAATATTGTACTCATCATCAATTTCAAATTCATCAACAATACCTTCTTTTTTGCCATGATTATTTATTACGACACTTGAAATAATATCAATTTGTTCTTTTAATAAATCTTCAGCAGTAGCAATATTAGTATAAGGAACAATATTACTTGATTTATTTATTACTAAAGCATCATTACCAACACCAAGTATTAAATTTACTGGTAAAAGTTTTACACCTTTATAATATTCATCATCACTCACTATTATGCTAGATACTTTCTTTTCAGTAGCATTTATTAAAAATTTTACTGTCGTTCCAACAGTAATACCTTCACTGCAAGATATAATAGGTAAATTTAAGAAATCTTTACTTTTTCTAATCATCATATATCATATAATACTCCTTTATTATTTTATTGCAGGTTTACCGTTTTTGTCAGAAAAGGTAGTTTTACAAGTAGGATAGTTATCACAAGACCAAAAATATCCTTTACTACCTTTACGCTTTTTTAAATAACCAGTTTTACAATTAGGGCAAGATATTAATACTGGCTTATTATTCAAATTAGAAAAAAAACCTTTTTTACAATTATCTTTATTTAAACATATCCAAACTTTACTCTTGTCTTTTAATGTTATTAATCTTAATGAAGAATTACAATATGGGCAAGAATAAGAAGATTCATTAAAAGATTTAATTTTAAGTGTTTTTGTAAAATCAATAGCATTTTTTATAAGAGCAATTTGATTATGATTAAATTTGTTTACATCTAAAGTACCTTCATTGATTTGTGTTAACCAATCTTCCCAAATCGCAGTAAGGTCAGGTTCTTTTATTCCTTTGGGTAAAATATTATTTAGATAAATACTGATTTTTGTAGGATAAAGATTATTTTTATTTAATTCTAAGAAACCTTTATCAATTAGTTTATCGATAATTCCAGCTCGTGTTGCTTCAGTGCCAATACCAGAAGTTGTTTTTAATAGTTGTTTATATTTAGGGTTTACAACATATTTGTTTATATTTTTCATAGCTTCCAAAAGACTTGAAGTTGTAAATCTTTTTGGAGGTTTAGTTATATTTTCAATTATATTAGAAGTAAGATAAATTAATTTATCACCTTCATTACATAAAGGTATAAGATTTTCTTTTTTTTCATTATCATCAGAAAAAGAGTATAGTTTACGCCAACCTATATCTAATATTGTCTTACCTGTAGTTGTAAATATATAATTTTTATTTAAAACTTTTATTTCAACATTTGTTTGATTATAAGTATGTACAGGATAAAATTGTGCTATATATGCCAGCGCAATCATAGTATATATATTAAAACATTCTTTACTCAAGATACTCTTATTTACTTTTAAAGTTGTTGGTATTATAGCGTGATGCGCTGTTATTTTTTTGTCGTTCCAAGCAGGACTTTTTATATCTAATGAACATTCTTTTACTAATGTAGGAAATTCATTTTTTAAATTTTCCAAAATAACATAAGCATTATCAAATTGATTTTGAGGTAAATAATCACAATCAGAGCGTGGATATGTTGTTAATTTTTTTTCATACAGTTCTTGACAGATATCTAATACTTTTTGAGGACTATATCCATATTTTTTACCTGCTTCAATTTGTAATTTAGACAAAGAATATGGGAGTCTTTGTCTTTCTTTTTTTAAAACAACTTCATATTTGCTTATTAATATATCTTCAGGATTTATATTAACTAAATCATTTTGAATGTTAATTAATACTTGTTTATCTAAAATATAACCTTTATCATTTGCTAAATCATTGCTGTTTAATTTTGTTTTAAATAATCCATTTTGATGTCTAAAGGTAGCTTCTAATTTATAATGTGTAGTTGGTTTAAATATATTTATTTCATTTTCTCTGTTAACTACTAAGCACATTGTAGGAGTCATTACTCTACCAATGTTTATTACTTTATCATAACCAGCTCTATTCATTAATAAAGTATATGCTCTAGATAAATTCATACCAATTAACCAATCTGCTTCGCAGCGAGCTTCAGCAGATTTATATAAATTATCGAAGATAGCATCATCTTTTAAATTTGTTAAAGCTAATTTTATAGATTTTGAATCTAAAGCATTCAATAAAATACGTTTTACAGGCTTTTGGTTTTTTATCTTATATAAAGTTTCACGAATTAATAATTCACCTTCTCTATCTGGATCGCCTGCATGTATTATAGTAGATACTTTATTATTTGATACTAAACTTTTTATAATGTTAAATTGTTCAATACAATTTTTCTTTATAATTTTTTCAAATGTTTTTGGTATTATTGGTAAAGTATTAAAATTCCATTGTTTATAAATTTCATCAATTTGTTCTGGACTTTTTAGCTCCAATAAATGTCCAAATTGCCAGGTTATTATATTATCGCCGATGGTAAAGTATCCATTATTTTTTTTTATTTTTACATTTGATATTTCAGATACTACATTGGCAATTTCTTTTGCCATACTTGGTTTTTCAGCTATAAATAGTTTCATTTTTTATTTCTCCAATATTAGATAATTGTTTAGCGTTATCAATAAGATTTTCTTTAATATTATTGATATTAATATCTTCGATATCTTTTGAAATATCTTCTTCAGCATTAGAATCAGTTTCTACATCTTCTAAAATATCTTTTTTAATATCAGTATCAATTAATAAATCTTTTTTATTATTTTCCATTAAGGTCAACAATTTATTTATATCCACATTAGCTAGGTCAATACCAGTTTGTTCATGAATAATTCTAGTTTTTAATTCAGAGATTTTTCTAATATTTAAATCTTTTTCTTTTTGAAGAATACCAATTTGAATTTTTTTCTTTTCTATTGCCTTTTTGTGATATTCTATACCTTTTTTAGCACTAGATATTTTTTTATCTATCACTTCATTAGCATCAAGAAACTTTTGGATTTTATTTTCCAATAGCAAATACAATTCACCTTCTATTCAAATATTTTTTACCTAATAATTTAAAAAAATTTAACTGTTCTTTATTTAAAATATTTTTCTTTGTAGCATAAATAAATCCTACAATTTGAAAGAATATATCTCGTTCTTTGAAGAAATCTATTTTAAAAATTTTTATAATAAAATCTAGAGTTTCACAATTGTTTTTATGATAATTAGATTTTAATAGAGCAGTCTGTTTTTCTAATTGCTTTATTTTCTGATTAGAAATATTTATCTTTTGGTTTAGAGCTGTTAATTTTGAATTGATTTTTTTTAGTCGAATAATAGCCTTTTTTAAATCTTCCACAAGTGCATAATACAATATATTTATTATTTTGTTAATACAAATGTCCGTAAATGTCCGCTAATGTCCGTAAATGTCCGCTAATGTCCAATAGGTAAATGATATAATAAAAAGCAAGAATAAAGTAATGTGCACTTAGACGTTTATTAAAATAAACGTAACTTTTTGTATAAAATTAAAGGATTTGCCATTCGTTGCAGGTTTTCACTCATTGAACTAAAGTTAAAATTTTTTATAACTAGAAAGGAGAATATAAAATGGCTCTTTACCATTTAAGTTTAAAAGTTAATAAGCATAATACTAAAACTGTAAAAGGTAAAGACCATGCAGATTATATTAACAGAGAAGGTAAGTTTAAAGATGTTGATGAAAAAAATATATTAAAAACACAAACATTTACATCAAAAAACGAAATCAAATTAATAACTACAGAAAATTTATCAGGTAAAGTTAATAAATTATATATCAATTCATCAGGAAGCATTATTCAAAAAGGTGATTCTTTAAAAATTACAGACAATGCTAGTGAAGAAACTGTACAGCTAGCATTAGCTCTAGCTAAAAGAATATCTGTAACAGATAAAATTGATATTTCTGGTAGTGATGATTTTAAAGATAAAGTATCGAAATCAATTGTAGAAATGAATTATGTAGATAATGTAAATATTGTTAATGATGAAGTTAACAATAAAATTAAAAATATACAGAAAGAGTATGAAGCTGATGGAAAAAGAATTAGTGAATATCACCAAAAATGTAAAGATAGACACGGAGTATCTCTCGCCAACATTGAATTCTCTGAAGAAAACTCAGTATGTGAATTTAATACCAAAAATGAGTTTAGCTTGCAAGATGTGTCCACATGGGATATGGATGTTCAACAGTCAGGTCTTGGGATGTTTTTGTCGAATTCTTCATCAAATGGTATGGACCTCGAAGAAACCGACAAATATCAACCTATGCGACGGGATGTACTTAGAAGAGTAAAAAGAAACGTAGAAGTATTAGCAGATAAATTATTATCTGCTAATAAAAAAGAAGCAGTTGCAGCTAGTCATGCTGATTATATAAATAGAGAAAATATTTTTGCTAAAAAAGGTGGCTGTGTATATAAGAGTAATCATTTACCTAAATGGGCTAATAATTCTCCTAAAGTATTTTTTGCAGCCGCTGATAAATATGAACAAAAAAATGGAACACCTTACAGGGAATTAGAATTATCTTTACAACAAGAATTGACTCTTGAACAAAATATAGAAATAATAAATATTTTCATTAAACAATGTGAGGTATTACAAGATAAATATTTTGCATTCGCTATTCATGATAAAGAAGCAGCACTTGATAATACAAAACAACAGATTCATTGTCATCTTATGTTTTCAGAACGATGCATAGATGAATATGAAAAAGTAAATGAACGTCCTCCTGAAGTATTCTTTTCAAGAGCGAGAAATAAAAATCCTGAATTAGGTGGATGTAGAAAAGATAGACGTTTTTCTATGGATAATATTAAGATTCGTAGAGAAACTTTAGCTAATATACGAAAACTTTGGGCAGATATTAATAATCAGATTCTAAAAAAATATGGAGTTGATAAAGAAATTAGTCATAAATCTTTATCTGAACAAAGAGAAGATGCACTAAAAAATAAGGATTTTGTTAAAGCTGAAATTTTAAATAGAGCGCCTGAACAATATTTAGGTGTAAATATTTGTATAGATAAATCCAATTCTAAAGTGATTAATCTGCTTGAACGTAGAAAAGAAATTCAAGAACGTAATAAATTAATCAAAGCATCATATTTGTTTGAAGATATCAAACGACAGGATGAACTTTTAGTTAATGCAGATTTAGCTAAGAAACAAGGAGCAAAAGTATTATCTGATGTATTAACTAGAAAAGATGTTAATACATCTAAAGCCAATAGCATATCTGTTTTAAGAGAACAAATTATAGATTTATCTAATAAATTAGCAGATAAATCTAAAGATGTAATAACTTACAGAGTTGCTTTAGAAAGATCTAGAACAAAACACATGACATCAGAAGAATATCATGCTTATATGAATTTGAAAATTATAAGTAATGATGAATTTAAATTAAAAAGAGAATTAAATCTATTACAAAGAGATAATTCAAATATTAATAGACAAAATGAAATTACAAGTCTACTTAATAAATATCAAAATGTCAAAAACGAGTTTAAAAATATTTTAAAAGTAGCTAATAAAAGACTTCTTAAACCAGAATATAAAGCTAAAATAACAAAAGAAGTCAATATAATTTTAAGAAAAAATGAACCTGTTAAAAGAGAATATGAATTGTTAACCAATAAATTGACATTGGTTACAAATAAATTAAGAGCATATATATTAAACAATCTTTCACAAGAACAGAATAATACTGTTAATTCTTCTAATAGATATACAGCATTACAAGTTGATAATATATTAAAAAATCTTTCACAAGAATTATCAATAAATATTAATAAGTTACAAAAAGACTTAGAAAAATTATATTCTAAGGTTATATCTGAAGAAAGAGCAAAAATAATGGCTACAGATATAGTAACTAAAGGTAAATATAAAATCTTTAGAGAGTTGATAACTAAAATTAATAAAGATAAAGAGAAATTAAAAGATATTGTTGAAAATATTGATGTATTAAAAAACAAACTACAAGATACTAAATTTAAACTTGTTTATGATAAAAACATAAACATTAAATATTCTTTAGAGAAATCTATTGTTGAAAATGAAAGATATGCTATGAATCTAAAACAAGATATAGTTAATTATTTAAACAAGCCAGAAGTTAAAATGTATATAAGTAAAATAGTAAATGGCATATTAGAAAAAAATCTTCCAATTAAAAACAATTATAATCAACTTAATAATAATTTAAATAATATGCGTTTACAGTTGCATACTATTGGTAAATTAAGGAAAGCTGCTGGAATGCAAATTCAGCTCGATAAAGGGAAAAATATTGCTTATGAAGTCAAGGAAACAGGATATTCAAGTAATAATTACAACAATAATACTAATAACGCAAAAATTTTAGCTGAAGCTTTTGCAAGTAATTCTTCTATGGGAAATTTAGTAGCAAGAATAGTTGATGATGAATATGATGAATTTAAAGATAATATTACAATAAACAATGCAGATAGATTAGTACAAGAAACAGATAACATATTAAGTTTATAATTTATAAGTGATTACAGGAGATGATTACATTGATTGAAAATGTTGGAGCTATAAATAAATCAATTAGACAAACTAAGATAGATGATAAATCCAATCAAATTATTTTTGATGAATTTTCTGATGAAAATTGGTTGATAAATGCGGTAAATAAATTTAAAAATGTTAGAGAAAATGATATTGAACTTGATACTAAAAAATCTTTAAGATATTGGATTAATTATGCTAAAAAAGCACAAAATATAGCACACTATATAAATGATGATTATAAGAATGATGTAGTAAATAGTTATTTGAAATTGTATCATGAATTAAATGCAAGTTATGATGCAACAAATGATGTAATGACATATGATGGTTATACAGAAAAAGTTATTATTGATGAATTAAAAAAACAGGGTTTTAACAAAGAGGAAATATGTAATACTGTAAAATTGTTATCTCCACTACAATTAGAAAATGAAGACATAGACGCACTGTATAAACTTGAAAATATGAAAATACCATTTGAAGTTCCTAAACTTAATCAGCTGTTTAAGAAGAATGATAATCTTAGTTTAGAACAAAAGATAGAAAACTATATGTCAGAACATAATATAACATATGAAGATATAGATGTAGAAAAATTTTTAGATAAAGACATATATATGACAGCTAAGAATATATCAGCAGCAATAAAAATACAAAAATTACAAAATAGAAGAATAAATAAAATAAGAAATCATTTTATTTGTTTTGGTAATATTGCAAACTTATCAAATACTATTAAACATTTATATAAAGATAGAAAAAATATTAATTCGTTAAGTGCTGCAATTAATATATTAAGAAGAAACAAGAATTCAGCTAAATATGAATACTTAAAAGAAGCAACTAAATTTTGTCATAATAAGGTTGTTATGAGTTGTGATAAAGAAGCACAATTTTTTAAAGAAAATAATAGTGATTTTAAAATTGCTAAACATATGATTTTGTTAGGATATAACCCAAATGAAATAGCAAAGACACTGATGAACAATTCTCCATTATTACCTAGTAATGAAGAATCAAAAAATATAGTTAATAAGGCAATTATTGTTATAAAGCAAGAACAAATTCAGTTTATGGCTAAAGATATTAGTAAGCAAAGTAATGTTATAAATACTATTAATGAAGATTTTATGCTAGAAGCTTCAAAGATATTAAAAAAATCTCCTAATATTGTATGGAGTGAAAAAGAAAATGATATGATGAAGGAAGTTCTTTTACAAAAAGGTTATAATAAAAATCAAATTCAACAGGTTTTAGAGAAATGTTCTCCTATTCCTATTGAAGCTGTAGAAAAAGAAGAATCTATGAATTTAGATAAAAATAATAATGTTTTATCAAATTTTATAACTAATGAAATGAATAAAAATTTGAGTAATAGAGCTATAATACAACATGTAATGAATAAGAGAGATACCTTTACAGAATTAAAAGATAAACCTAATTCTATGCAACGACAAATTATACTTAATACTATAAAGAAAGTACAAAAAGAAAATTATTTATTCCGTTAAAAAGTTTATCTTATGATGATAATCTAATTTACAGTGCTGAATATTTCTGCGATGGCGAATAGAAGAAGGAACATATTTTGGGTATAAAGGTTGAATAAATTTGTACCAATTTAATAAATGGGATTGAAATTTTAAAGTATTTAGCTTACAATGAGATTGGTTCAACATTAGATACACTTCTTTGTGATGAAATACTTAGAAATGTACTCTTGTTGAACTTTTTTTGCAAGTAAAAATTTTAACTAGCACAATACGTAATAGATATATTTTTAAAAAATTATAAAAGTTAATGAGGAGCATCATATATATGTTAGATATAAATGATTATTATACTATAATTACTATAATTTATATATTGTTTTTATTAATATCGTATAATAAGAAATTAGAAAAGATATTTTTTAAAAATAAAAATCAAAAAGTCAAATATAGAAGTTTTTGTTTAATTGGATTAACATTTATATATATAATAATAATTATATATATAGTAATAAAATATAATAATACAATATATTGGTTTTCATTAAGTCTGATGATATTATGTTTTATTATGAATATACGTAATGAATTAATTATCTGTAGGCGATTTAAAGAATATTTAAATATGTATGATGATTTACTTCAAGAATATATACTAATTTATAATGAATATCCAAATAGTATAAGTGATTTGATTACTAAAGTAAGTCAAAAAAAAGAAAGAACAGAATTAATAGATGAAAAAATAATAAAAATAGAAATAAATGAAGAATTTTATGATTTTTATTGTATATATATTCCAATAATAGATAATGGTAAAGTGATAAATTTTATTCTAAAATCAGATTTATTATATGTAACACTATATAGTGAAAATAGTTTAAGAAAATAATTGGAGATAAAAAACCTCGAGAAATTTTGTTTTTCTCGAGGTTTTTATAATTCTTTTGCAATGTGGTAAAAAAATACACTTCTTTTTTTACATATAATATCATGATACTAAAACTACTAAACACAAGCATAGATTTTTTTCTGGTTTTAGAGGTACTAAAAATGTCATGATACTAAAACATTAGTGGCATGACGCCTCAACAAAGATCTGTTTTAGAGGTACTAAAAATGTCATGATACTAAAACGCAGTCATCATTGGACGTTTTGGAAAACTTTGTTTTAGAGGTACTAAAAATGTCATGATACTAAAACAATAATATTTTGTTTGATTTTAATATTCTCGTTTTAGAGGTACTAAAAATGTCATGATACTAAAACACCGGTTAAAAATTTTAACCCAATAATATAGTTTTAGAGGTACTAAAAATGTCATGATACTAAAACGTAAATGTAAAAGGGAAAACAGAACGTACTGTTTTAGAGGTACTAAAAATGTCATGATACTAAAACTGATAAGAAAAAATATTTTAATGAGGCTATGTTTTAGAGGTACTAAAAATGTCATGATACTAAAACTTCATCAACAATAATATGACTATATCTTCGGTTTTAGAGGTACTAAAAATGTCATGATACTAAAACATTAGAAACTGTGATGCAGAAGACTTAGAAGTTTTAGAGGTACTAAAAATGTCATGATACTAAAACTACTTCATGCTATCAATTAATACATATATGTTAATTTATTATAAATCGATAATTTGATTTATATTTTCTAAAAGCTGTTCAGAATAAGTAATATTTCCTTGTAATATTAACATATTACTATATTGTTTTTCCGTAATTTTTAATAATCTAATAGAGCCTTTAGGTGGAATGTTGTATTTTAAACGATGTATATATTTGTCTGCATCATCATTATTTTTTACAATTCTAGTATATATAGATTATTGTAACATACAAAACCCTAAATTTACTATATGTTTTTTAAATGTATTATAATTTTTTTTATCTGTAGATGTATTTGTTGGTAAGTCGAACATTAATATTAGTCTCATAAATCTATTTCTCATAATCTATTTTTGGAAGTAAAAAGTTATCAATATTTTGGGAATTAATATATGCAGTAAAACTATTTATATATTTATCTATTGCTATATATAATTTAAACTGCTTATTTTTTAATAATACAGTATGATTTAATAAGTTTATTAATAGTAATCTATGTTTTTTAGTCAATTTTTCTAAAAATATTTTTTGATTTTTATGAATATATAAATCTACTAATGGACGAAATGGTTCTATAAAATCATCAGCTAAATTAAAAGAATTGAATTGGTTTTTATGATGTATACCTAATGCACAATTATATCCATGAACAGTAAGTGAACGTGCAATGGCTGTTCTTATAATAGAATAACCATAATTTAAAGCTATGTTTAAATTATCATAATTAAATCGTTTGAAATTTTTACCATAAAGTTGATAAAAAAATATTCTACTACAAACAGCTTCTCTATTTGTAGTATCTCCTGGTAATAATGTTAATTTTAATTGTTTTAATTTTGATAATATAAAATCATCTACATTATTTAATTGTAGAACTTTAATTTGATTACTAATTTTGGCATCAATTATATTTTGCCAAAGAATATCTTTTATATTTTTAGATAATGATATTTGATTTTTTAATACTGATGATGATTTATAATGATTATTTAGTGATAGAATATTACATGCTGGTAAATGTTTATCGTTGCAAAGAATGGTATTTATACCATTCTTTGCTAACATACATAAAGTGTAAGATGATATCATTGTTTGCAAATTGTCAATAATCAAAGCTTGAATATCATCTAATGGGATAGCAGAATTCTTAGAATCATCTTTTATAATTAGCCAATTATTTTTAATATTTAATTGTTGCCCTTGTGAAACATAAACGGTACGGAACATTTTATTTCACCACCTAATTTACCTAAAATATTAACATCATATTTTTTTATATTATATTGTTTTCCAATAAATTTTAATGTATTTATTGATGAATTGTCTATCTTAAACATTAAGATGTTTTGATTTATATTACCAACACTTTTGTAATATCCTTTAAAAAGTAATTTGTTATTTTTATAGACTTTTACATAATCATTTTTAAATAAATACATTATATGATGTTTATAATCTATAGGATTATCTATAACAAGTTGTAATTTACCTTTTTTTCGTATTAAATCTATAAAGCGAATACCTCTTAGATTAATTGTATTGTCTATCGTTTTATAGACTTCAATACAGTAGTATTTATTAGCATTTAAGATATTATTCATTTTCTTTATATAAGAAGATTTATTTTTACTCAACGGTAAAGGATTATCATCTGTAATTTTTCCTTGAAATTTTTTATATGACTTATAAGAAACAATTACTTTCTGAACACTTTCAGCAAATTCTTTGTCTTGATAAAAACTACAAATATTTTGTCTAAATCTTTCATCATCAATATCTTTATAATATTCAATAGTATTATCAGCCAATCGGATATCTGCTTCAGCCCAAATATTTTTTAATATTGCTGGTACTTTTCCAAGAGAACGTAATAATTTTTGACTATATTCAATAGAGAAACCATAATATTTTTGCATTTTATTTATAGATTTATTTAGATAATCTATATATTCATTTGATATGGTTTTATGATGTTCTCTATATATTTGTTGAAGTCTAATATTATCATATACTATTTCAACATAAGCTGGTGTTAAATTTGCTGCCACCAAAGCGTTTACAGCATGATATAAATTATTGGTTTTATCTAATTCTTTAGCTCCCCATGTTTTCTTATTCAACCATATTTTTCTCATTTTAGATATTATTGGTGCTTTTATAGCATAAACATTTTTCTTTTTGTTACTATCAAATATTAGATTGGAAGAAATGTAATTTGTAATAAACTTACAAATATATCTAGTATCATTTAGATTTCTTGATTTCCATTCGAATAAAATTTCTTCATTTAGTATAGGTAATAGAAGATAATTATATTTTTTAGATGAAATTTTACCTTTATTGAATAATGTAGTTACTGTTTTTTTATAAAAATCTAATGCTTCATTTTCTAAAAATTGGAGTGGTAGTTTAGTATTTTTTGTTATTCTATTTATAGATATTTTTGTTAATACTTTATTATTTAAAGTATCATCCAATATTAAAGAAAATGGAACGATATAATCTATTTCATAATTTGTACCTAAAATTTCATTTTCAGGAATTATTGAACCTGTATATAAGTCTATACCATTTTGTTGTTGATATAATTTATATCTTTGAATATCCTGTGTTGTAATTTCATCTTCTTTTTTTAATCCTAATTCTAATATTTTGGTTCTAATATTTTGGGTTTCTTTTCTATTTTTATTTTGCATTTTTACAATGCGTTTTCTTTCTTGAATAGAATGACCTAATTCATCAGAGGCTAATATGTTTATATATTTAAATGAACCATATTTTCTGATTAAGGCATTGATTACTTTTCTAGTTTCATTTATAGCTTTAAATACTACAACATTTTTTACAATATCTTCATCATCTTTAAGTGTAAGAGAAGGCAATAATAAGTGTTTTTCTTTTTTAGTAATATTATTATATTTGTCTTTAAACATTCTAGCTTGGAAATTACCATAATTTTCACCATGTTTAAAGGCTTCAATAGCTTGTATCATATATTTTTCAGATACATTAGCTGTTGATGAAAAGTTTTTTCGTATCATTTCCTGTTGTAATTCTTTATTATATCCAGCTTTTTGTAGAGCTAAAATACGACGTTTTGGTGTTATGTTTTTAGAAAGCAAAATACATAATTTTTGTAATTTAGATGGTTGCTCTAAATTAAATTGTTCTTCTTTAATTAAACTAGTATAATCATAACCGCATTTTTCTAATGTATTTTTTAATATTTTTAAAGCCTTAAGACAGTCGTTTATTTTTAATTTTAAATTACCTGGTTTATTCAAAATTAAGTCATATTTTTTTAATATATTTTTTAAATCTTTTTCTGTTAATGAAGCATTAATGAGTACATAATCTATTATTTCATTAGCAGCTTCTTTAGAAAAAGAAATTTCTTCTGTATTTTTATCAATAAAGTAGACTTGTGATAATTGATTGATTAAAGAATAGATATCAGATATAATCGTTGTCCTGAATGCCCTTTTCTCATTTTTATAATATATACAATTACCTATACTGTCTAAAAAGCCCATATATTTTCGGGTAGAGTCTTTTTTATCACCAGGACCATCTTCAAAATCTCTTTGTATGAATACAATATTATCACAAATAAAATTAATTCTTTTGTCTGTCAACTTAGAATAATATTGTTGTTGTTTCTTAAGAATATTTATTAATTCTTTACGTAAATATTCTCTTTTTATTAGAAAAAATCGAGGTTCAATATTATCTTGTTTATTTTTTATAGCGTGATTATGATAGTCAGGATAATTTCCTTTGCCTAAGAATATCGGATCTTTTAAAATCATTTCACTTACACTAATATAGCCATTATCTTTATATATTTTTTCAAAATTACTTAAAGCAGTTTTTATTTTTCCTCTTTCTTTTTCATTAATTGTAGTTGCATCTTCTTCATAAAAGTCTTTATAACCACGATGGTTACAAAAATGAATAACGATAGCAAATATTTCTTCTGGTGATAATTTTTTTGATAATCCATCGTATTTTAATTGAAAAATATTAGGATTAAAAATTTTTTTCCATGTTCTATATTTATCATAGTTTATAAATTGTATACGTTCTAAAAAATGTTTTACACGTTCTTTTCGATGTTTTCTTCTACGAATTAATCGTCTAGAAGCTCTATAAGATCTACGATCTTGATTTAAGCTATTTTTATGGTCAGGAGTTTCCCCTGTTTCAAACATTCGTACTCCAATATCTTCAATTCTAACATCATTATCTATTATATTATTAGTATCTTTAATTTGAGATAATACTGTATATGATACAGTTCCAATGCCAATAGATAATCCTAATCCATATGACCTATTCATAAAAAATACACTCCTTTAAAACGACATTGACATATAATATCCTATAATATATAATAAATTCTGTTAGGACTTTAGATGTACTAACAATGTCATGAACTAAGATAAGGCTAAGTATTTATAATATAAATACTTAATGCCGTAGGGTATAGTGGTATCCCGAATAATTCCACTTACTTTAATAAATAACTCGTAATTACAATATGTAATTGCGAGTTTTTTATTTTATAATATTTATCTAACAATACACTAAAATAAATTCTTGTCTTTATTTTTTTTATGCTTCCAATAAAGTCTTTCACAATTTTTTCTATAATAAGAACAACAATAGATATGAGTGCTTCTCTTTGCTTTGAAAGATTGATGACATACAGGACAAATTTTTGAAATTTCCATATTATATTATTCCTAGATTTCTATATTCTTTTTCTGATTTATCTCTTAATATCATATCTCTATTATTTTCCATTTCATTTTTTATAGATTGTAAATTATTTTCTCTAATAAATTTTTTTATTAATAAATTATTTATTAATAAATCACATAAGCATATCTTCTTTTTATAAGAAGAACTTTGATATATTTTTTGAGAAATAATTCCTTGAAGACTGTTTGCTAAACTATAACGTATAATATCTTGTTCTTTTGGAAAGTATTGTACTAGCTTATCTATAGTTTCTATAGCATTACCAGCATGAATTGTAGCTAAAACGAGATGTCCTGTTTCTGCTGCCCACAAAGCAGTACGAATAGTTTCTGCATCTCTTAATTCTCCAATAATAATTACATCAGGATCTTGTCTAAGTGCAGCTCTTAAAGCACTAGGAAAATCTTTAGTATTTGGACCAATTTCCCTCTGGTTTATGAGTGAATTATTAGATCTGAAGTAATATTCAATAGGATCTTCTATAGTAATAATATGACGTTTATATTTATTATTAATAAGTTCTATTAAGCTAGCTAATGTAGTAGTTTTCCCATTACCAGTAGCTCCAGATATTAATATTAAACCATAATCTACATCTATTAATTTTTCTAATCTTTTAGGAAGACCTAGTTCTTCAAGTGTTTTAGGTGTATTATTTAATACTCTTATTGCTAAATTATAATCATCATCACTATTAAGTGAAGTTGTTTTATAAAAATTACATCTTAAATTATAATTATGATTATCAATTATTATGTGTCCAGAAAAATCTTGTTCATATTTGTAACTATCAATTTTAGAATTAATTTCTTTAATTATGCAAATGATATCACTATCATTATATATAATATCTTGTTTCACTAGTTCGTTATTGATCCTAAAAAATATATTACAATTAGACTTTATGTGAATATCTGTAGCATTAATATTAGATGCTTTTAATAACAAATTCTTTAAAATTTTTGTTTCCATAATAATCACCTAGATAATCCTTTTTGATTTAGTCTTATTAATTCAGACAACTTTTTATCATCTAAAGTAAGACTAGAGGGAGAATATTTTTTTATAGCTAATTTTATAGCATGAGGCGTTTTACCTTCAGCTATTAAGGCTTCAATTATTTTATAATCAAAATCTTTATGCCATATATTATTATTTTCTTTTAACAAGTTTTTGGCTTTAGCTAAATATTGTTTTGCTGCTGATTGAGTTTTTTTATCCTTAACATTACTTTGGATAATATCGTTAACTTTTTTGTTAATATTATCAACGTCTTGGTAGTTTATTTCTAAATTATTATCAAGATTTTTATTTAAAACATTAATCATCTTTTCTTCAATATATGTCATAGCTTTTTCAGCTTCAGTAGCAGCTCTAAATATTTCATTAGGATCATTTTGTAATACCTCTATCCAATTTTGTAAATAAGCTGTGTGATTTTCATAATGTTTTTGACCAAATTGTATATTATATTTTTGATTTAAAAACATTGATGTAAGTTCTGCTCGTAGTTCTTCTTTGGCATACATTGTATTACCAAATCCGTCATTTTCAGTTAAAGTTTTACGATTAAGTCTATGTTTTGCCCCAGTACTATGTGCAATTTCATGGGCACAAGTAGCATAGAAATCATCAATATTATAAAATTTTTCTCTAGGAACTACATGTATTTTGTCTTCACTAGGTGAATAATAATTTCTATCATCTTGATCATAATAGATTCTAGCTTCACTATGTTCTAACATATTTTCCATAGATTTTATAGTATCTTCATGTTTAAATTCAGGAGGCTTTTCTATTTCTATACCTTCTATTTGTTCAGCGTTAAATACTACATAATTTTTTATAATTGGCATTTTTAATGGTAATTGAATTTTCTTTTTTTTACCAGTTTTTTCATCTACTTCATATATAGGCTCTTTTTTACCAGTTTTGGGATTAACTTCCATAGCATCTATAGTATATTGCCAATATTCTATATGTGTTCCTTTACTACCTTTCTTTAATTTATATCCAGCTGCTTCTATTTGTTTAAAAGTAGCCCATCTACTATCTTTAAATCCATTTACATAAGCTGATACTGTTAAAAATAAATTATTTATACCTTTGTAAAGTCTTTTTTCATTACGTAAAGAACATATTAAACTTTTAGGTTCAGCATTAAAAAATCCTTCATTCCAGAAAAAAGGTTTACCAGATTGTATATCTTTTATTATTTTATTTACTAATTCATTTCTATTATTTTGTATTTTATTTGGAAATGCCATTTTCGTCATCTGCCTTTTCATTTAATATATCAATAATATCATCTTCAGATAGAATACCTTCATCATCTATAGCTCCACCGTATTCTATAAACATAGGATTGCTTTCAATAATTTTTCTTAAATTTTTATCCATTATTTATCATCTCTTTCTATTAATTTGTTTAGAAACATCTTTTATTAAATTTTTAACAATATCTTTTTTCTCTTTTAGGTCTTTATCTGTTAATTCTTTAAAATCTTGGGATAAAACTAAATCTATAATTTTTCTATTACTATATTTTCCTTCAGATAAAGTGTTTTTTATAAAATCAGCAATAGAAGTGTCCTTTTTTATAGAATTATCCTCTTGTTTTGCGGATGGAGAAGATAAGTCCTTTTTAATTTTTTCTTTGAATGAGTTTTTATCTATTATTTGTGTCTGAGCTTGTTCTTTTGTTAAATTTAAACCTATTTCTAAAGCTTTATTTACTAATCTATAAGAATCATTAGCTACAATTACTAGATAATTAGGTATATAACCAAAATTATAAGAGATTTTTTTATTATCTAATTTAGTTAAGGTGGGTTTATATGGTAATTTTGTCATTATACACAATTGCATGGTAGCAAGTTCTACTCTAAATTTATCACGTAAGAATTTTATATCATTTTTATCTTTACAAAATCCTTCAGTTCCTTTTTCACTAATTCTACCTGGTTTGGTCAGAGAACGAATTGTATGTCTTAACAATTCACTATAATAAACTCTATCATCTGAATAAGATGTTTTATCTCCAATGTGTATCTGATCGCGACGTGGTGCATAATAACTTTCAATAAGATGTTTTTCTTCAATTAATGTTACTTTAGTATTTTTTATTAAATTTCCTATAAATTTAGTAGGTTCAATTTCTTTATCTAAATTTATAAAGTTATATTTTCCAACTAAATCTTCAATGTGAAACATAGCTTTGTTATAGGCTATAAATTCTTTTGTTTTAGTCATTTTAAATGTCCATCTTTTAGTTTTTGGATCTATAGGATAACTTATATCATATTTTAAAAAAAGTTCCATAGGTATACTTTTACTGCCTTTTTTTAAATGATAATTATTCTTTTTTATATCATTTAAATTTATATATTGCTTTTTACAAAATTTATCATTATCTGATTTTCTAGCAATTAATTCTATTAAGTTATAACCTAAAATAAATCGTTGTTGAATAACATCATATGGTAATTTATATTCAATATCCTTTTTAGGATCAAAACTTTGTTGCCAAGGAGCTAAGTTTTTTTCCATTTGCAAAGCTATTGCCATTGCTGTTAAAGAACGTCTTTCATTTAATTCTGTATCCGATAATTTTCGGATTTTAAAATATTGCTTAGTAAACGGAGTTTTTAAATCATTCAAAATATCATCTCCTATTTAATATTGTTTTTTGATAAAATAATTTTTATTTTATCAATATTTTTTAATAGATATGGATTAAATTTACTTAAGAAAAATCGTGTATTACTGTTTAAATTTAATACGCTTTTATTAAGTAAATTAGGGGAATATTGTAATTCATTTATCACCTTAATTTTCTCAAATACAGAATGTATTTCATCTATAGATTTTAAATATTCATCATTATTTTTAACAAAGAGAAAATCTTCTATTAAATTAATGCTGTCTAATATTTTGTTATATAAGTCTTCTTTTTTTATCAAAGTATCAGAATTTTTACATAGATTTAGATAATCAAACAAACAATACTGAAGGAATGTACAATCTATTAAAGTATATTCCATAGTATTCAAAGTAAAATTAATAAATTTTTTATATGTGTCAAGAAGAATATAAACTTTTAAATTTATATCTATATCTAATTTTACAGAGTATAAATTTATTGTTGTTAAATTATTAAAGTAACTATATAAAATTCGTGTTTTTGCTGTATCTACAAATGAATTATCTAATTTATCTAGACAGTTATCTATAATCATATTATATTTTATTAAATCACTTTCTAATTCTTTAATATTATTAGAATGTGAAGAATTAATTTGACTAATATAATATCCTGCAATAGACATATCTGTAATAACATTTAAACCATCTTTTAAATTATAGTAAGTTACATTTTCAGGAACGAGTCTAGATAAAGAGTAAAAGGATATTCCTATGTCATTAAGATAATCCGTATCTATTATATTAGAAAGTTTATTTTTTTCTTGTGCTGTTAATAATACATAATTATTATGTTGCACTAAAGTTCCTATAAGTTTAGAGGTATTTTCGTACCAATAAATTTTATTCAAAGTCAGCAAATCCTTTCCCTGGTGTTTTGGTGTAATGTTTTTTATAGTAGTCGCTTGGATTATATGGATCTTCAAAATTTAAATTAAAAAATCTTAAATTTTCACGTTTTAATCTAAAGTTATCATCTTTATTATCTCTAATTTTAGCTACATTAATAGTTGTTAAATTATTTATAAGTTGTTGTTGTTTTAAAAGTTCTAATTGTTTTAATGTATCCAATAAAGATAAAGCTTCCTGACCTTGCATTGTTGATGATATAGTGGTTAATTTATTTATGGTATAGTCTAAATTTTTCTGTCTTTCTTCAAGTGAAGATAATTCATTTCGTGATAATGAATAAGCTGTTTTGTAGATATTATCTAGATAAATATATTTATCATTTAGATTTATATAATTATCTTTGTAATTACTAGTTGTTAAATTATATAAATAGTCATCAATTTTATCTATATTAGCATCATCGTTAAAGTTTGATGAATGTATAATACTATCTTTTTCCTGTTTTAATATATTACTAAAATTATTATCTTCAGCATGAATTAAATCTGTTAAATCTAATAAATAATTTTTAGCTACATTTAAATATTCAGTATATGTTTTAATACTAGAAATGATATCTTTTTTAGTACTTTTTACATCATGTACTAAATAACCATTATTAGCCAAATCTGTTAGAGTAAAAGGAGATGGTGCTGAATCAGGAATTGACACATTTTCTGGAGAATAATAATTAGGTGGATCAAATGGTTCTGTTATACCTGGAATACCTGCATGGGCTATTCCATTAAAATTTATTATAATTGTAGTTAAAATCAATATTTTTTTCATTTCTGTAAACAAAAAAATCACCTACTTTCTAAATACTTATAAATAATATTTAAAACCAGGACTACCAAATAGACTTATAATACCTTTACTTATTTTATTACCTAAAATAAAAAACAAAATTGTTATTATAAATAATTTAAATGCTTTTACTAAATCAAATGTAGGATTAGGTAAAACCATACCAGCTTTTTTAAATACACTATCTGCATACGAATCACCAGAACCTACATTTCCACTACCACCATGCCAAGCTTCAGCAACAGAACGCCAATTACCATACTGTTGATAATACTGCATCATTTTAAACCTAGCTACAGCATCTTGTCTTTCTGGCGACCATGCTGGTTGCATATTTTCATGAGGTGACCAATTATAATCTGATTGAAGACCTGCTTCTTCTACCCATGCATTCCAATTAGTAAAACTTATTTGATAAGCCCCATAACCATAACCATCATAAGAATATACATAATAATTATTTGTGGATTCTTGCATTTTAATTGCAGACATAAATACTGTTATAGCTTCAGGACCAGCTTGTTCAAGATTTATAGCTCCTCGATTCCCCATAGTAGTCATATCACTGAAATTCATAGAGGTTAATTGTAAGCTTAATATGGCACTAAAAAATATATACCATAAGAGTTTCATTGATGAAGCAAATATAGCATTTATGCCATTTCCTACAAATCGTAAATGTCTTGTTTCTTTTAATCCTGCAAAGCTCAAGTCAAATATAGAAAATACACATATAATATAAAATTCTATATATGCTAATAAAATTTGAATACCTATTAATAAAAACATTCCTAAAATAATAAATCCTAATATACCAACTAATAAAATTGCTGGTAAAGATAATGTTATTGCTATTGATGAATTAAAACTACCTAAATAATTAAAAAATGGAACAGTGAGCTGCGCTCCCTTTTGAATTATAGCTGTAGGATCCGATACTAATTGACCAACTTGTTCTACAGTCTGGGATGTAGCAATTGCCCCCATTTCACTAAAATAATTTTTTATAAGATTTAAAACGTTTGACCAATTTGTTATCAAAAATATAAAAAAACAATAAATTAAAGATTTTGATACAAGACTTTTTATAATACCATTTAAACTATATTCATTAGATGATATTATTTGTAAACCAGATAATACTAATCCTATAGTAGATAATGTTATAAATAAATATAAAACATAAGGAACTATTGTATTAACTGCTTTTACACAAGTTGTAATAATTGTATCAATTATATTTTTTATTGGCTTAGCAATATCAGCAATAACAGAGTAATCAATATTTGTATCATTTTCATAATTATCAAAAGCTCCAGGTGAAACTTCAGCACCATTTAAATATGGTAATGGATCAAAAGCTCCATTTTGAGAACCACCAAAAAATGGATATCTTTTTGCGTGAAGTTCAAAATGTAAATGCGGTCCTGTACTAGTTCCTCTTGTTGGAGCAATAATACCTATTACATCACCTTGTTTTACTTCTTGACCACTATGAAGACCATTAATAATATCAATATCTCCATAAAGAGATGAAATATTAAGTTTCGGATGATAAATAACTGCTGCATACACAAATCCATCTGCTTCACCATAATAATCAATAATTCCATCTGCTACAGCAATAACAGGAATACCTTCATCATAGCCAACATCTACACCATAATGAAAACTTCCTGAACCATAATCTCCACGTTCTCCAAATGGTGAAGTAATAATTCCTTTTTCTGATGTTGGCCATATTATGTTAATATTTTCTTCAGTAGCCGCTGTTGCTAATGAAATATTTATAAAACAAATATATATTAAAACCGTATATATAATTATGTATAAGTATTTCATGAGTTCTCCTCGTTTTATATAAAATATTTGTATATTTAAATATAACATTAATTACTTAATATATTTTTTAAAATCCTTAATTTTATAAAATATATGTTCGATTTCGAGCAGATTTTATAAAAAAAGATGTTCGATTTCGAACATCTTTTTAACACAATCATATATTTATTATAAATATTTAGATATTAAATCTTCAAAATTATTATCATTGGTATCATTAGTTAAATTATTATTTATTGGAAGATCTAAATTTGGTGTATCTAATAGATTACTTAGATCATCCGATATATTGGTAATAGAAATATTATTATTTAATGTTTCTTCAATAATTTTACTATTACCCTCTATAACATTTTTAATTTTATTAATACGTTCTTCAGGCATTTTAAGACCAGTTAAACATATTATAGTTTTTTTTCTAGTATTTGAAGTAATATAAGCATCTATTGGTTTACCTATAGACAGTTGAAGATCAGCTAGTGTTTTTTCAAAAGATAAATTTCTATCAGCCAAAGATAATAATAAATATCCTAATTTATTATCTTCTTCTCTAGGAGCATAAACGTTATCATTTAAACTTTTTAATAACGAATCAATAATATTTTGATTTTCTATATATGGTATAGATGTAATAATAGCCATATTTTTAGCAGATAGTACTTCTAAAATTTCATTTTCATCAATTCGTTTAAGTTGAGAACTGTCACATTGCGGAATATCTATTAAATTGCAAAAATTTTCTACAAATTCACGATTTATTTCAAGTTTATCTTCAAATGAATTATTATCTAATATAAAAGTTGCACCACAAATTTTATTTTGCATTAATTCTTGAAAACATAGATAGGAATTATAGTGTGCTTTGATAGTTTCTAAATCAGATGGTAGAACAGAAACCATACATACTACTATATTAGGATATTTTTTCTTAATTAATTCAGCAGCAATATTACCAATACCACTACCAGTTCCACCAGCAGAACTATATCCAACTAATATAATTTTAATATCGTGCTGACGAACCTTTTCTCCTATTGTATTTAAAAAAGTTGGTAATTCTTTTATAAAAAGTTGTTTTGATTTTTTTCTATTATGATTTGCACCTGCACCATCTTTTAAATGAAGTTTTTGATTTACATACTTTAACGTATCTAAATCTCTTAAAGATGAATTTACGCATATTGTTTGAATATTTTGCTTCTGAAATTCATCACCAATATTGCCACCACATTGACCTATGCCAATATATAATAAATGTTCTCTTAAAATCATATAAAAAACTCCTTTATTCATAATAACTATTTTAATTCATTTCTAATACTGTTAGAGATCTTTATTCCTTCAGAAGTTGCAAAAAAAGTTTTATATTTTCCTTTTTTTAATCCTTCTTTAAGATAGCCCTCTTGTATAAATTTTTGAATAACTTTATACAATGTAATATATTTTATGTTTGTATTATTTACCACTTCTTGAAGTGTAACAGTTTTTTTTAAACTATTATAGTTATTTTTAGTTATATATAAAATCGTAATTACTTCAGATTCGCTTTTAAATAACATTTTATTGCCCTTTCTTTATATATGTGATATAATATTTTTGTTTAAATTTTGAATAACGGTTAAATTAATTATCACAACTTGCATTTAGTTATTGGATGCAAGTCTTTTTTTTATAACTAAAACTTGACCTACTTTTAAATTAGCATTATTAAGATTATTATCTTTTTTTATGTTATAAATATCTTCTAATATATTATCGCAATCATCATGATATTCAGAGGCGATTTTCCATAAACTATCGCCTTCCTTAACAACATATTTTTCAGTAATCTGTGGAGTATGTGTAGGATAATATATATACATAGATAAAGTAAAAATAGTTAACATAAAAAGAAATAATCTGTTATATTTTTTATAAAATTTTTTCATAATATCACCACCTTTTTTTATAAGTTTTATAAGTTTTATAAGTTTTATTGTTTTTATTATACAGTTCTATTTTGGAATTGTCAATAAAAAATAATTCTAAAATAGAACTAAAAGGAGTTAATACAATGGATAAAAATAATATCAATAAGAAAATAGCTAATTTAATAATAGCTAAACGTAATCAAAATGAACTTTCGCAAAAAGAATTAGCTAAAAAAATAGGAATGGCTACTAGTGTTTTAGCAAAAATAGAAACAAATAAAAGAGAACTTAGATTTTGTGAATTTGTTGAATTAAATAATATTTTAAACTTTAATGATATTGAAATTAAGGAATTACTTAATTGTAAAGATAATGCATCTAAAAATATATTAACAATTTATCAATCTTATTTAAAAAAAGATAAAGTTACTATATCTGCAGATGAAAAAAAGAATTTAATAGAAGATATTAGTAATCTGTTAACATATATAAATTCATTGTAAATTAAATATATAAATAAAAAGGTAGCTATTTATAGCTACCTTTTTATCGAGAAAGAGTATTTACTTTGGATATTATGTTTTCTAAAAGTCTAGCTCTATTACCAACATATTTGGATATTTTATCTATCCTATGTGGAGAAAGTAACGGGCTTTTTGACAGTTCATTTTTTATAATTCTTTCACATTTTTTTAATGATTGTTCAGAAATATTAAAAGATGTTACTAACTTAATTTGTTCCCTGTGATTTTTTTTAAATGGCATACATGATTGCCATTCGCCAATTTCACTATCTAAGCAATTATTCCACAAACTAGTGCCGTTATCAAAAATTGGAGCAGGTGAAATGAATTTTAGAGTGTTTATATTTCTAATAAAACCAAAATTTCCATAATGTCTATCTGTATTTTCTGTTAGATAATCAATAGTTAAAAAATTATTGATATAATCTTTTGTTCCAGGTATTTGTAGATATTCCGCACATTTAAAAAAATGTGTTAGATTGGATTCATTATTTTTTTGAGGAAGTACATTATATATTAAATTTGCAGGAACAAATTCAGTATTAGGATTTATAAAATTTTCACACAAACATAAAGGTCTATTATTTTCCATAATAGTTTTATACTCTATATGTTTAATCTTTAATAAATCTAAAATTTTTGAAATAGCAACTTCATTATAAGGTTCTTGATGTAAAGTACCTGAGCCAGCTTTAGCTAAATATCTTTTATCGTTAATAATAACCCATTTCTTTTTCAACCACCCATTACTACTAGCATCTGGGCTAAATGGATTTATATTTTGTCTTGAAGATTGGTTTTTAGAAAAAAATAAAGTTCCTAAGTCGCTAGAAAAATCATTAGTAAAAAAATTAACATCATTCCATGAAATATCACTTCCTTTTGGTTTTATCCAATACTGGTCAGAAAGACTAAGACCTAGGCTTTTTATTGCTAAAGAAGAAGTATTTTCAATTCTATAAATATGCAATAAAGTATTAAGACCATCTCTACTAGCTGGAATAATACGATTTTTCCACCAATTATATAAGTAATCTCTTGTTATTTTAGATGTTGGTGAATTATCTTTTGTGATAATACCTACAGGAAATGCTTCAGGAGTATAAACTTTACATATTTCGTCTATATGACCTAGACTGGAAAAATTTATATCTGCTAGAGGAATATGTTTATTCATTAATGTATATATCATACGACACTACACCTATCTATTAATTATAGATTTTAATGATTTACTAGCCTTAAATGAAGGAATTTTAGATTCAGATATATCGATTGGTTCTCCAGTTCTAGGATTACGCCCTTTACGAGCTGTGTGAGTTTTTAATTCAAATGAACCAAATCCAATTATTTGAACTTTATCATTTTGAATAAGTGCTTTTTGTATACTTGAAAAAATAGTATTAACAGCTTTTTCAACATCTTTTTTATTTAATTTAGTTTCTTCAGTAACACACATAATTAACTCTGTCTTATTCATTAAAAAATCTCCTTATTTTTGATAATATTATTTTTGTAATTCGCTTATAGTTTCCTTATCAAGACCATCAGAAAGTCGTTTTAATAAAGCGTCACGTTCTTTCATACTTTCCTTATATCTTATTTTTTCATATTCTTCACTTTCTTTTAAAATTTGTACATATTCGTTATCAATATTCATATATTTATAAATCCTTTCTAAATAATTGTATCTATTGAAATATATAAAATTAGCTTTTCTTTAATATATTATAGCAATTACACACTATATTACAAGAATAAACGTTGCAACTTAAGTTGTTCTTGCAATATAGTTTTTCATTGCCATAAATATCTTGCAGAAAAGCAAAAAAAACAATCGCATGAAAGGATAATGTAAAATGAAAAAATATACTATAACCATTGAGGAAACTGTATCGGACATATTTTATTTAGAAGCTAATTCTCTAGAAGAAGCTAAAGAAAAGGCTATTGCAAATTACAATAATAGTGTTTTTGTACTAGAACCTGGAAATTTAATAGAAACAAATTTATTAGTTGAAAACGATGATGAAAGTAGTGGCTGGTTTGAATTATAAGAAATATGATATTATATAATTAGTAATAAATATTAAGGAATGATATTATGGAAAAGTTTAATAGACTAAATGATTTATATTTTAAAAAGCTTTTAGGAGATAAAAAAAGAAAAAATTTGACGCTTAGTTTTTTAAATGGAATTTTAAATAAAGATGATGAAAATTATTTTACTGATATAACTTTTTTAGATAAAGATAATGAACCATTAACATTAGATGGCAAATTATCTAAGTTAGATATCAGAGCAGACTTAAACGATGGTATACAGGTAGATATTGAAGTACAAGTTTGTCCGTTTAAATTGATGGCTGAGCGTTCATTATATTATTGGTCAAAAATGTATTCAGAGCAATTAGAAAAAGGAGCTGAATATAAAAAGTTAAAGAAGGCTATAGCTATAAATCTATTAGCATTTGATTATTTAGAAGATGAGCAGGATTGGCATAATATCTATAATCTATTAAATGTGAAATCTCATTATATCAAGCAGTATATCCATAATATTCACATCCTTATTTAAATTATATTGTATATTTAGTGTAACATAGTTAATAAAAAAAATAAATCATTTATTATATCAGGATGACGATTCTGAAGTATATTAAAAGAATAAAGATATATAAGTAATTTATTATACGTTATATTAGAAGAAAATAATTCATTAATAATAAATGGTGTTATAAAAAATAACAATAATTTCAAATAAAGCACATCCTTAATTGATTATATTCTAACATTATTATAAATAAAAAAGAAGTCATGATATAAATCTGACTTCTTATATTTTAAAATATTTAATTATATTTTTTCTTATAGTATTTAATCCATTCTTCTTCTTCAATTAATTTATTATATTCATTCTCTTTTTTTATTATCTCATTATCAGCACATTCGATATCCTGACGTTCATCTTCAGGTAAGCTTTCAAAAAGTTGTTTTTTCTCATTGTGTAATTTTTCCCAATTAACACTACCAACAGGAGTCATACTAAGTTTATGATTTATTAATGCACAACGATTTATATAGTTAGAATATCGAATACTTTTTTCTCGTTCAATTGGTGTTAATGTATTTAAATACTCCTCTCTTTCTTTATTTTTACGAGCCTGTTCACCTAAAAAAGGTGCTTTAATGAGAAAGTTTTTAATAAATTTTTTAGGATTTGTACATAATTTAAATAAATTAAACAATATATAAAATGGAAAAATTATTGTTAAATATGTAATGTCCCAAATTAATTTGAATAAAAAACTAATACATTTTGCTATCATCGCTATAAAAATAGAAATTACTGTACAAGAAAAAATACCCACTATAAAAATCAATCCCAAAAATAAGATTCCAGCTATAATATATCCTAATATTGAAATATCCATAAAATCATTCCTTGTAATTATAATATAGTTATATTATAACATAAATAAAAAAATATATATTAATTATTTCTTTTATAATTTTTATTGTAAGAATTTATATTACTATCATTTGTATTTTGAGTTGTATTTTTTTTGTTTGTATCATTAGTTTTTGCATACATTTTATTTTTTCTGTCAGCTTCTCTTAAAGCTTCATAATATGGACTTTTAAATGTTCCATCTTTTACCATTTTCATTCTATTAGCAAAAGTTCCTGCTACTCCAGATAGATAATTGCCACCAGATTGCATCGCACCTTTATACTGCCCATTGGAGATTTGTCCTGCCATTTGTTTAGCTGTTTCTGCAAATCCTGGAATACCTTTATCTTGTCTTCCTCCATCCATTTGTGAAGCAACAGCCATCTTAGCAAGTTGAGATGCTCCTCCACTATATGCACTTGCAGCTTTATGTGCCATTTGATTAGCTGCTTGCATTGGAGCATACATATCTCCATCTGAAAGATTAGGAGAACCATTTATCAATCCTTGAGCTAAGTTAGGTACTTTTAATACAAGCATTGCTATTACAAAACAACCAAATACAATTTGTAACATTCCTGCCAAATTATCTTTAAGTCCTGAAGCATTTCCATAACTTGTTATCATTTCTGTTAAAAGTGGATTTACAATAGAAATAATAAAAGATATTACAGATACTTTTATTCCTGCATTAAATACAGCGCCAATAGATTTTTCAAATAGAAATCTAAAATGCTTAAATGTACCTAACGCTAGTAATGGAAGTATCAATGTTCCGATAGTCCAAAATTCTACCCTAGATAAAAATAATTGAACAGCTGTTATAGCTACAGCAATAATAGTAAACAATACCATTATAACAGAAATTATTGTAGTCATAATGCCACTTACAGCACTTACTCTATCCATGGATGTTTCTATAATACTAAAAGCATTTTTGGTTATACTATCAGGCATTACGTTACTATTTGGTGATAAAGCTGCAATATATCCTATTTGCTCAAAGCCTGTATAAAGCATGTGAGCGATACCTATACCATTGATCCAATTAGCTAAAAGCCAGATATAAAAACCTATTTTAAGTGTTACAGATAATATATACTTTATTATATCATCTTCCATTTTTAGAGCTACTCGCAAAGCAATGTCAATGGCAGATAAAGAAATTAAAATGCTTATAGCATATGGATATAAAGCATTAGCACCTCTTTGACAAAGCCAAATATAATAATTCATAAATGTACTTATAAAATCAAAATCTTCAGCATTAGGCATTGGAGGAGCAGTTGCAGCAAAGCTATACTGAGGAACATTAAAGAAGTTACTATTTAAATATAAGCCTAAGTTAGTTATAAGTCCTGTAGCTAAAATTATACGCATTATAGTAGTTGCTGTTCCAGACATTTCTCCCATCATGAAAAGATATCCTGCAGCTACAATCATAATTGTACCTATTATTCTAGGTAAAATATCAGTGAACACAGCTCCTGAAGTATTTAAATTACCATATTCATCGACATTACCTGCAAATTTTTCTAAAACACTATTCCATGATAAATCTGTACTAGCTGCAAAACATACATTAGAAATAATTACTATAATGAGTAAAGTTAATATTAGTATTCTTTTTTTCATTGGTTAATATCTCCCATGAACAATATCTTGGTAATTATTCCAATTTGAATCAGATTTTTCTTCAATCTGAGTAATAGCTCTTTGAGCATTAGTTTTAGTATCTTCAGCAAATTCTTCTTGTTTTTTTATTGTTGCTTGTTTTTCAGCATTTTCAGCAAGATTTTTAGTTGCTGTTACAGCAATTAAAGTTAATAAAGCATTAGTAGCTTTATTTTGTTCAAGAATTCCTTGTGAAGCGATTTGTCCCTGAGCTTGTAAAGCTTCTTTCTCACCTTGAGCAGCATTTAAATTTTCAAGTGCTGTTTGTATACTTGCTACACTATCTTCAATACGTTCTTGTTGTCTACCAACGTTAAGCGCGGAAGCATATGTTTCATCTTCAATGTGATACATTTTTTTTACATTATTTTTAAATTCAGCCTCGCTCATACCAGTACCATATAAATTTCCATTTGCCCCCATTTCCGACAAAATGGTATCTGTAGAAGTATTTAAATCTAATGTACCTACTTGTTCATCTAGATAATCCATTAATTTCTTATATTGATTATCTATGCCCAAATAATGTGCTAATAATGCTTTGGCATCCATAGATGTTAAATTTCTGATAGTTAAGGCAACTTGATTAGCTGTATTTACTGCATTAGCTGCAGTATTAATTGCTGTTTGTGTATTTTGAGCTATATTTTGAACATCTGTTACATATACACTGGCTTCAGTTTTAATTAAATTAGGTGATAATAAAAAACCTGTACATAAACCAGTGAATATTATCCCTGCTAAAAATTTTTTATTAATCATCGTACTATTCCTTTCAAGATAAAATTAAATAAAAGCCAACACAGATAAAATAGAATATAGTTAGAAGAACTAAATATCCTTCTATACGCTCAATTTTATTTGTAGATTTTAATAATTTTGATAAGATCGTTAAAAATTTATTAAACTCTATAATAAATTCTTTCATTATTATCTCCCTAAGTAATTATTTAATGATTTTACTTTCTTTATAGCACTAGAAATAATTTTTTTCTGTAAGTTTATCGTTTTTCCTTTTAATTCTTCAAATTTAGAACTTTGTTTTAAGATATCATTAGTAATTTTTCTATCACTATATTTATCAGCAGATTGTTTTATATATTCTTCAATAGTCGTTGATTTTTCCAAAACTGGTTTTAAATATTCATCTAAATTTTCCATTTTATTTATGTTTTCATCTATGTTTTTAACACAAGTGTCAATTACTTTTAAAAAATCAACTTTATTTTTTGTTAAATCTTTATTGATTAATTCATATATATCTAATCTATTTGAATTTCCAATATTAAAATATTTTTGTTTCAGTTTTTCATAAATTTTATAAGTTAATGGTATAAACATATGTTGTTTGTAACTATTGAAAAAATTAGTTGCAACGTATTTAGAATATTCTATTTTACTATTTAATTTAAGAGCCATATATATTTCTTTTGTTATTGGATTAACATTTTGTAAAATGCTATCTTGAAGTAAATTTTGATAATCCTTAGTAAAATTAAGTTTATTTTCAACATAATTTTGCTTATCATTTAAACTTTCTATTGACTTAAGTTGTGTTTCTTTAGAAAAATCAATATTATTTGTTTCTAAAGAAGTATTTCTTGAGTATTTATCTAAAATAATTTTACAAGTTTTTAACATATTTTTTTCATTATTAGTTATAAATTTTTCTATGGCAACGTCAGTATGAAGTTGTTCTTTTAAATTTCCATATAGCTTGTTAGAAGCATTTATTAAATCATCTATAAATATTTTTTTAAAATTATCATCTAATTTACAAGAGAGATTTTCTTCATTTAGATATGTTGTAAAGAAATGACTATCTATGGCAAAAAATTTATCAGCTTGTGTTATATCATCTAGTTGTTTTGTCTTCAATTTAAGTAGTGTATATAATAATTTTTCTGCATTAAATAGTACATCTAATTTTAACATTGTTGGACTGTTATCTGTATCAAGTAAACAAGGATATTGATTACGTTGTATATCATATAATGTTTGTAAATAGTTTTCTGTAATCCAATCATCAATTCTATTTGCTTTATCCATGAGAACATCTATTTTTTCATCTGTATAACCGTCATTATAAAAATGCTTTAATATACTACTATCTTCATCATGAATAATTTCTTGTAAATATAATACTGAATATGCTGTTTGAAATTCATATTTAGGATTGATACCTGAATATAAATTTCCATAATCCATATTTTTTAAAGCGGTTACATTTTTATAAAATTCTTTATCATCTTGAGGATACATTTATATCAACTCCTATATTTATTATTTGTAATATAATTCATACTTATGTTCATCATAAAAATTTTTACTAAAATCATTATTAATATAAATTAAATCATATATTAAAGAATTATCATATGTTTCTTCATCAATATATCCTTTTCTATAAAGTTCATATATATTTACAGGCAATTGTTGATTTTTATGATCATTAAAATATTTGATTACAGCTTGATTTATTTTATCTAATGTTTCATTTTTTACTTCATTATCTCTAGTTTCTAAAAATTTTCCAATAATAGGTGTATTATAAAATTCAACTGTATTAGTGTAAGAAAAAATATATATACTAAAAATTGTTATAGGAATTAATAATATTATACTTAATGTTATTAAATTATATTTTTGTTTTAATATTATCTTTAATAGTTTGTTCATATTGCTCACCTATAACTATTTAATCGATTAAATATATTAGCGATATTTTTAACATAATTTATAGTTTCATCATAAGGTGGAATACCATTATATTTAGAGATAGCTCCTGGTCCTGCATTATAAGCAGCTAAAGCATATGTTGTATTATACGCACCATAACCATTAAAATTATTAAGTTGTGTTCTTAAATATGCAGCTCCACCTATTATATTCTCTAGAGGATTATAAGGATTAACTCCAATAGCTGATGCAGTTTCTGGCATCAATTGAGCAATGCCAATTGCTCCCACAGGTGAATAAGCATTTAAATTAAAACCAGATTCTTGTTCAACAAGTGCAGTAAAAAGCAATGGATCTATTTGATATAATTGGCTTGCATAAATAATGGCATTGGTTGTCCAATCAATTTGAATAGGATCATTATTAAATGCAGACACTTCATTATAGATTATTTCATAATAACTATTAGCTTGAGTACAACTATTAGGAAATAGCATACATAACATCAAAATACATATTTTTATAAATTTCAACATTAACACTCCTTATCCTTAAAATATTCTCTTTCTCTACTACGTATTAAAGTATTTTCTTGTGTGATATCCCTCTTATTATTTTTTAGATTTTTAAAAACTTCTTTACCATAAGTATTATTTAAAAGGTTGCTAGGTGTTGGAGCAGATAACGGAGACATTTCTGTTAAAGTTTTTTCAACTTCAGATTGAGAAAATTTTTGTATAAGCATAGCTTTAGCTATTAGTTCATCAGCAATCTTAGAATAAGGTAAATCTATAATAGATGTAAAATCATCCATGTGATGTTTATAAGCATCTGTTATATTAGTTTCTTGCCTAATTCTCGGTTGATAATTACGCAGTTTTTCTTTTTCTAATTCTAAATCTAATTTTGCTTTTTTTAAAATATAACTTATATATGGCATATTTCTTTTAGGTTCAGCAGCTATTGGTGAATGTTTTGTAATAACTATAGATATATCTTGTTCAGATATATTATCGTTTAACATTTTTTTTGCAGCATTTATATCAGCTTCAGGAGAGAAATATTGTTTTTTCAAATAATCATCTTTCATATATTGTTTATATATATTTTCTGCATCTTTTTTTATTGGTAGATGATTTAATATTTGTATTTCACGTGCAATTACTTTTTTTGCATGTTCAAAAATGTAATCTGCATATTTATATTTATCACTTAAATCTTTTTCTGTAGATTCATCTGCTAGAATATTTTTAATATCTACTTCACTAACTTTTTTGTTAATCATTGTTATAGCAGCCTTACAATCACAATATTCTTTTTGCTGTTCTTCAATATGATTTTCTTCTATATCTAAATCACCTAGATTAACTGCTTTATATAAAAGAAAATCATTTTTTAAATTTTCCTGTTGTTCTCTTTCATTTTCAATAAATAAATTAGCTTCATTATATTTATCAATAGCCTCTTGGACTATTTTTAATGAATAATCTCTATCTACACCAGGCAACTGATTATAAACAGAGGCACTATTAACTGCTTCTATAAGTTCATTCTGTGTTATATCTGGATATCTATTCAATAACTTAACACATGCATCTTTATCAATGAAAGATTTACTTAAATTAAGTGTAGTATTAGGATAGATATCTATTCTTTCCTTTATAACAGATTTAAATACTTCAGCTAATGGTATATTTTTAGCTTTTATTTCAGAAAGTTCCATTTCAGGAAATTTATAAGGTGAAATATAACTTAAAATAGCTTTTTGAGCGTAAGTTGCTTTTTGGGCTCCATCCACAATTGCATATATATAATTATCATTTTCAGATTGTTTAGCTTTTAATGAAGGTATTTCACCTTCAAAGCATTTTACTATATATTGTGGATATGCTCCTTTTTCTAGTAATTTTTTAGCTAATAGCCCACAATAAAAAATATCTGGCATCTTTTTATTTTTAAGAGTATCTTTTTTTATTAGTTCATCAATATTTTTTCGTTCTTCCGAAAACCATTTACTAACATTATTAAAATGTTCTTTAGCCTTTAAAACACGTTCAGTATAATCTTTTTGAACATATGTTATATTATGTTCAATATAATTTTTAGCATTTCTTCCTGGTTCTAATGCTACTGGAGAGTTATTATATAAAACTGTTTTTATATCTTCATCATTAAATTTAGCAGCAAATAATCTTTTGATAATTTGTTGTTCATCTTTACCATTTAAATATTTTTTATTTTGGTAATACAAATATTGTTTTACATAAGTTAAGTAATGTTCATCAATACTAGAGTTATTATCTAATTTTTTCTTAAAATTATTTATTAATTTATATTTATCAATAATTTTATTTAAGCTATTAAATATATATTCACCATAATTAGGTTGTTTTATATTTTTGTTTAAAGTAGCTTCAGAAAAAATTTTTTTAATGCTATTCATAGGTATATTTTTATCAAAATATAAAGTAAGTGCTAATTTGAAGTCCACATAGCTATTAAAAACATTATTATTTTTTGCTTGTTCTATTTTAGCTAATTTTAAATAGATATTTAGATGGTCTTTATATTGTAAGTTCGTTAATTGTGTAGGAAATTTATTCATTATCGCATTTACATAATTTACATGTGATGTATTTGGTAAAATATTCTTAAAATCACTAAAAAAAGGAGAATGGTTCTTTATAACATTTTGAATATCCAAATTTGGATAATTTTTGTCTAAAAGTTTATTAGCTACAGAAATTTCTTTTTTAGCATAAAAATTGATAAACGCCTCTGAAAGAGAATTACAAGCTTTTTTATAGTTAAAAGAATCATTAGGTATTGAGGTATCTTTTTGATTTAAATTTAAATTGTTTCCCTGTAATTTTGATAAATAGTTTATAGTGTATTCCTTAGGCATATTTTTTAATTGTGGACTGTTTTTCAATATTTCTTGCTTTATATCATTATCAGAATATCCTAATTTAAGTCCATATTTTAAAATAGTATTATCTATTACAAAATAAACATCATCTTTTATATTTAACCAATTTTTTTGGTATTCTTGTAATAAACTCATATTAAACTCCTTTATATTCTCTCCAGTATTTGTTAAAATTTTCTTTTCCATGCTTATTTATAATTTTATTAGCATAAATCAAATCTTTTTTATTAACAGCTACATAAGCTAATGTAAATTTATCTAAAGCTAATTCATACAAACGACTACCCATTATAGAGTCATAATAATACTGTCTTTTAGGTATAGCCGTACCTATTATTTGTATCTTTTTATCATTTAATCCAAAACTTTTATATAAGTCCTGATTATCTCCACTATAAATATTAGGATTAGGTAAAAAAATTCTCGAACTGCAACTATCTAAAATAGTATTAAATATATCACTATTTTTTATATCTGCTAAAGATTGTGTTGCAAAAATTACACTGGCATTATATTTTCTTAAAACTTTTAACCATTCTTTTATTTTTTTTGAAAAAGAAGGATTATTAAAGAAAGTCCAACATTCATCTAAAACAATTATTGTAGGTCTTCCATCTAAAGCTTCTTCAATTCTGTGAAATAAATACATTAATGTTGGACCAACAATACTTTTTGTATTCATTAAATTTTCCATTTCAAAACTTTGCCATGAAGAAAATTTTAAATTTTCTCTATCAGAATCAAAAATTTTACCAAAAGCTCCATCACTAGTTAGTGGTTCAAAAGCTCGTCTTAAAGTTTCACTTTGTAACGTACTAACAAACGTGGACATTGTTAGTAGATGTTTGTGTTGACCTTGATAAGTTCGCATATCTAATAATGCATTATGAATGGTTTGTTTTATTTCTGGTGTTATTTTAAGATTTTCTTGAATTAAATAATCACATAACCATTCTAGTAACCAACTTAATTCACGGTCAGAATTAACTTTAGCAAAAGGCTGAAAAGATATACTATTTGTACTTTCTTCACTTCCTAAATCGAAAAAATCACCACCTACAGCTGTAGTTATAACTTTACTACTAGCTCCTTTATCAAAAACAAAGACTTGAGCATCTTTATATTTTCTAAATTGAGCTTCTATTAAACATAAATGTACAGATTTTCCACTTCCTGTTGGACCAATTACCATGCTATGACCAACATCGCCAATATGCAGATTTAATCTAAATGGTGTATTTCCTATTGTTTTTGTATATATTAGTGGTGGAGCATTTAAATGTTTATTGCGTTTTTCTCCAGCCCAGATATTAGTTATAGGAACCATATGTATTAAGTTTATTGTATTTATCATTGGTCTACGAATATGGTTATAAATATTACCTGGTAATGTAGAAAAGTATGCATCAACAGCATTTATATCTTCAATTTTTGCGTTGATTCCCATGTTTACAAAAAGCTGTAAAACTTCTTTAGCTTTAGCTTCAGCTAAAGTTTTATCTTTATCTTTTACTAATACAATTAAGGAATAATATCCATATAAAATTTTGTCTTCACCAACATTAAATTTTGCTTCTTTTATTTCTTCTACTTTAGATAATGCATTTTCATTTACACCACCATCAATATCTGGATGTCCAAAAATCATTTCTTTAATAGCCTTAGTAACAGGAACGACTTTTCCTTTCCAACCTTTATTATAGGTATCTAAAGCTTCTAAAGAGTCTTGTTTATTCATACAAAAAAATCTAGTTACCCACCTATATTCAAAATCAAGCATATTTAAAGAATTAAACATACCAAAAAAACTATTTTGTGGAAATATTAATGGCACAATTACTTTTAAATATTCATTTCCCAATTTAGGATTAAATCCACCTATTAATGGTGTATCCCATATAAGGTTATCTATTAAAGGTGGCTCATCTAATAAATCTATATTCTGTTTTTCATCAATAAACTGATTTTGTTTATCAGGCATAATTATTTTATGTTTTTTATTGGATATACAATTGTGTAAGTATGTTATTAGTTCATTTGAATCGGCTACCTCAACAAAAGGTAATCCTATTTCTTTGAGTGAAATAGTAAATGTATCAATTTTATTTTTAAATTTTTCAATATAATCATTAATAGATAAGTTATTTTGGTCATTATTATTCTCTAACATGAAATTTTTTATTTTATTTTCTGTATCAGTTGGTGGATAATAGTACAATGTTAAATAATACTTAGATACAAAGTTATGTGTATTAGTAAACATCAACTTTCTTCTATTATCAATTTCTTTAGTTATATCATCTGGAAAATACACATCATTATCATAATCATTTACTATTTCACGTGCAGCTTCAAAGTAGATAACATACCCAGATGTTAATTGTGTCATTATCAAGTCATTTATTTGCATTGTTATAATGTTTAATCTATCTGGAGTTTCATTGTCTAAATCTGGTCCTCTATACAAGATTACAGACATTAAGCTGCCATCTTTATTTATAACAATACCAGGAGGAATGATTTTTCCCCAAGGTGCAAAAGAAGAATTATAAGTTTTTTTATTCTTAAATTTTTTTAAGTTATACATATATAAACCTCTATGTTATAAGATGAAATTATAAGATATATTTTTACAACTAACTAAACTATGACAATATCCGCTTCTAAACATTCCAGGTATTGTACTAAACCATGTGTCACCTATATTATAGTTTTCGCTAATAGTAGCGATACCTTTATTATTAATATATTTATCTAATTGTAAAATTTGCTCATTTAAAAAATCTTTATTTCTATCATATAAAACAATAATATTTTCTATATAGAAAGCAGATTCTTTTGTACAAAAAACAGATAAAAAACTCCTGTGAGATGAACACCAATTTTTAAAATAATTTTCTTGCGTTTGTATTTTAGTTTGATTATCTAAAACAGTTATACGTCGTGAATAACGATAATTTAAATTCATATTTTTTATATATGATAAAATATCTTTAACAAAAAAATTAGGATATCCTAATAATCTTATACAGTTTGTGTAGTATTCTCCTATTTTTAGCATATGTTTATATTTTTTATAACTAAAATCTTGTGTTAGATAACAATCTAAATATAAAGTTGCATCAGGCATAGCAATACTTTTTTCATAAGTTAGAATTCTATATAATCTATTTAAAACATCTTGTTTGGATAGAATATTGACATTCTGAAATGATTTATTCATTTTAGAAAAAAATTCATCTAAAAACTTATCAAAAATATAAAAATGATCATTATTTGTTTCTTTTATAAGTGAATTTGATAATTTATTATTCTTTAAATCGTATGCGGGATTCCATATAATATAACAAGTTGTTATAGGAGATAAAGTACTTTTTTCAAAGTAAAAACTAATTCCTAAAGGTAACTGCTTTAGAAATTTATTCAAATTATCTTTATTCATTAAGGAAGAATCATCATACTCTATAATGGATATAAGACTATCATCTTTATTTTGAATTATTCTAGGTGTCATTAGACCTAAATATGGTATCCATTCAGATATTTCATTATTTTTAATATCATATTCTTTTAAACTCATTATTTTTATTTAAAATTGAGGCAAACTTATAGTTTGCCTCATACTCCATAAAATTTTTTTTTAGATAGATAACGATGTAAACATTCAAAGAATTGCTCATCAAACTTTGTAATATATACACTTAAACAGTGTATTATTAAATTTATTGGTATAAGATAAAATGTTTTAAATGATAAGATAAATAAGAATGCAAACATTGTATTTAAAATAATTATTTTTCTAGGTGCCCCACATAAAAGTATTTGTTGAGTAAGGGATTTTAATAACGGAAAAAGTAAAAGTTCTTTTTTCTCATCCATTAAAATAAAGCACCGCTTCCTATGCCAGAAAGTGCATTTACTAATGTTGGAGCACCTAGAACTACTCCACTGCCAATACATACTCTTGTAGCTGTTTTTGCAATCTGACTATCTCCTTGCATCCAAGAAACACCAGCTCCTACAACAGATACTCCACAACCAATTTGTGCTAAAGGTCCTGTCATATTGTCATATATTTTTTGCACACCTGTTGCGAACGGTAAATCTGAATCTACAGTTGTAGATGCTAATACTAGATTAGTATCCAATGTGTGTATTGCAACATAACCCATAAGTGCTAACTTTAAAACTAATAATTTGTTGTTTTTCATTACATTGATTATTTTTTTTGCTTTTTTTAACATTAAGAATTCCTCCTTTTATTTATTAATAACTTTAACAGATTTATAAAAAAAAATTTTTTAAATTCCTTAATTTTAATATTTTAATAAAAAAAGATGTTCGAAATCGAACATCTTTGATAATTTTAAAAGTTATTCATTATAAATTTATAAAGTTTAGTATTTAATGTTATTCTATATTTAAAACTAATATAGAATAATATTATATTTATACTTATTAGATTAAATAGATTAAAAATATTTATAACATCAAGATAATCTATATAAAATATGATTATTATATCTAAACATATAAGTATTAAATTAAAAATAAGGCATAAACTCATAAAAAAATAGTAGTTAATTTTAATATCATAATTTTTTAGATATCTAACATCATTTTCATTGATAGTTTTAATAACCTCATCTTCATCAATGATACTATTTTTACTATAATAAATTTTATAATTTGTATCAATAATACTTAAAAGATATTTTGTAATCTTATTACTTTGCGTTATAGGAATATGTTTATATACAATAACAATGTTTTTACATATACAAAAATCTTTATAAAAATCAATACCTTCAGATATTAACTTATCTTTTATATTATTAAGTTTATTAGGATATATTTTTATTCCATCTGTAATATGTTCATCAGCATACTTTATTAAAAACATATCTATTATATTTAAAATATGAAGTATTTTTTTTCTTAATTTGTAATCTTTATATTTCTTATATAAACAAATAATAACTAATATTATTATCATTACTAATAAGAATAAATTAAAAATTTTTATATCCATCATTATTAAATTCTTCCTTTTTTATTAGCATAGAAATCTGTTCGATTTCGAACAGATTTCTATGCTAATATTTATAATTCTCTTATTTTATAACAAGAATTTTTTCTATCATATCCCATAACTTCTGCGATACTAGTAATTTTCCTTGTTGTTCCTAGATATTTTATATATATTATTAAATTAACAGCTTGTCCTATTACATATTCAATATTTTTGTCTAGGACTCTAGCAACTAATTGTTCTAATCTAGTTATAGTATCCTTAGCACTATTAGCATGTATAGTAGAAGCACCACCACCATGTCCTGTACTCCAAGCATCTAAAAGAGTTAAAGCTTCTTCACCTCTAACTTCACCTACTATTATTCTATCAGGTGTAGCTCTTAATGTTGCTTTCAAAAGCATATCCATACTTATTTTTTCAGTTGCCCTTAATGATAATTTATTTTCAGAAGAACATATTAATTCTGGTTCTTTTTCTATCATAACAATTCTATCTTTTGTTTTTGCAATTTCACTTAAAATAGCATTTAAAAGTGTTGTTTTACCAGAATAAGTAGCTCCTGCAACAATTATATTTTTTTTATTATTTATATGTTCAATAATTATTCTTTTTTGTTGTTCAGTCATTATATTAGATTTTACATAATCATCTAATGATAATACTTTAGATGTATGCTTTCTAATATTAAAGCATGGAGCTTCAGCCGCAGGTGGTAAAAATCCTTGAAAACGCATATTAAAAAATTCAGCTGCTAAAAGAGGAACTTCTTCATTTGCAACATTTTTAGAAAAAGAAGCAATCTGATTAATAACTTGTCTACGTTTTTTCTCATCTAATATATACTTAGATTTCTTATCACCTTCATTTGTTTTTAAAAAAACTTTACCATCTGGATTAACAATTACCTCAAAGATATTTTCATCACTAAGATACTTATCTACCTCACCAAGTAATACAGATAATTGTTCTTTTAATCTATTGTTTTTATTATTCATTAATTAAATTGCCTTCTTTAAGTTATTATTGAGTTTAGATATGATATCTAAGTTTTCTTTTAACTTTTGTTTTAATTCATAATTTAATTTTTCTCTTTTTTTATTTTCAATTACTATATCATCTATTCTTTTTAATAATTTAATAGCATTATCTTCATTTAAAGAATACATTCTTTTTAAAAGAAGTATTACTTCATTTCTTACAGATTTCTCATCAGAGTTTACATTAATTGAATTGAATGAAGGTTTAATAATATTATCAATACTTTCATCAGTACCTTCAGGAAGATTATTAATTGAAGTATCATCTGCAATAATTGGGTTAGAAGACTCTTTCATAACATCATCAATATCAATACCTTTAGGAATATTATTAATAGGTGTATCATCTGTAATAATTGGGTTAGAAGACTCTTTCATAACATCATCAATATCAATACCTTCAGGAATATTATTAATAGGTGTATCATCTGTAATAATTGAGTTAGAAGACTCTTTCATAACATCATCAATATCAATACCTTCAGGAATATTATTAATAGGTGTATCATCTGTAATAATTGAGTTAGAAGACTCTTTCATAACATCATCAATATCAATACCTTCAGGAATATTATTAATAGGTGTATCATCTGTAATAATTG
>ERZ791846.96-NODE-96-length-71021-cov-32.165_pt1 | contig 71021 bp, 60 predicted proteins | sample MGYA00510289_ERZ791846 | MGnify/ENA primary metagenome ERZ791846 (study PRJEB30046, sample SAMN00715274) | human gut metagenome | study: EMG produced TPA metagenomics assembly of the A metagenome-wide association study of gut microbiota in type 2... | reverse complement strand
CTGTCAAGAGGGCTGGCACCGTCCAGCCCTCTCTCTTTTTGCAAAAGTTTCCCTCGCTTTTTCTCGCGCACTCATATCCGAACTTTTCTCCGCTTTCACGGCTTCCCCGAAAGTGACCGCTTCTGTACCTTCCTTATAATTAAAGGTAATAAGCACCTTATCATCGTAGAGATAGATGGCCTGCCGCTGGTCTTTCAGGCTCATATCCAGCTTGCGGAAGCGAAGCAGCCATCGCAATCCAACTTTCTAACGCAGCAGCAACATCGTTGGAGCGCATATCGCAAATATACTATCTGTATGTTGCGCTGATTTTTATCTTGTGATGGTTTCGCAATAAAACGAAAGTGGTGGGTATCAGGATGATCCCCACCACTTTCGTAAAGTAAATTTTTATTTTTGGATCATAAACCGGAACGAGGTTCCCTTCTCCACCACAAAGCAGGTGTCCGCATGGGGCTTTGCGCCCCAGCTGTTGTCGCCGCCCACGCCGCGCTGGAAGGCGGCGCAGCGGACGACCGTCTTATTGTCATCCCGGGGCAGTTCATAGAGATGGCGGGCGTTTTCCAGCTCATGCGGCGTATAGGGCAGCGCCGAGAAGGTCATGCCGTCCCCTGCAAAGCCGATGCCTATATTCAATCCGCTGCCGGTGACCGCTGCGCGGTACACCTCCGTGCGGCTGCCGCACTCCTGCGGGTAGACCGGGCTGTTTTGGGCAAAATCCTGCCGGACATTGTAGCCCCACGCACCCATCTTGCCGCCTGCGGTGCGGTCGGCAGTGGTTTCCCGGGGGCCAAGCCCCAGATAGGAGACCTCGGTCAGCTCCCAACGCAGCGGGAAGAGCAAGCTGAACTCCGGTATTTCTGCCCTTTCGCCCTGCCATGTCATGGTAATGTCGCAGCGGCCTGCGCCGTCGATGGCAAAATCAATGGGCAGCGTCTGACCGTCCGGCAGGGTGTAGCTTGCACGGACAGTGACAAATTCCCCCTTTGTTTCGGCAGTCAGGTTATCGCAGCGGGCATAGAGACCAGCGGTTTTCCAGAAGGCAAATGCAAAGGGTTCCGCGCAGCCCTCGTCGTTGTTGGTGGGCGCACGCCAGAAGTTGGGGCGCACGGTATCGTCCAGCAGCTGCACGCCGTTATAGCGGATGGACACCAGCCCTTTGCCGCGGCCAAAGATGTACTCGAAGCCCTCGCCCTTCACGCCGATGTTGCAGTCCATCTCCACCAATTCCGGCGCGGCAACGGTCAGCCGGGCTTCGGCATGGTTGTGCCACAGCTGCCCAAAGGCAGCTTCATAACCCGCCGGGATGCCGGGCTTTGCAGCCCGCTGGATAGCGGTAACGGTCATGCAGGCAAGCCCTGTTTCCGGCAGAGGGAACGGGAACGCAATGTGTACCGTCTTGCCGGGCGCACAATCTGCCCGCAGCGCCGCCCGGCGCACCGGCTTGCCGTTGACCGAGGATGCAAACACAAGGTCGTAGGCGCTCAGGTCGGTAAAGAGGTTCCGGTTCTCGATCACGGCTTCGGTGTCGGTCAGGGTGATCTTCAGCGGTGCGTAGGCCGCCTTGACTGCGTCCATTTTGGGGGTGTTGCGGCGGTCGGGCAGCACAAGGCCGTCCACGCAGAATTCCCGGTCGGTGGGGCGGTCGCCAAAGTCGCCGCCATAGGCAAAGCCTGGCTTGCCGTCCGGGCTTATCACTGCAATGCCGTGGTCCATGTACTCCCAGATAAACCCGCCCTGATACAGCGGCTCTTCGTAGGCGTACTCGGTGTAGTCGGTGATGCCGCCGCAGCTGTTGCCCATGGCGTGGCTGTACTCGCACATGATAAAGGGCTTTTCCGGGTGCTCTGCCAGAAACTTTTTGATGTCTGCCACCGGGGTATACATCTGGCTTTCCATATCGGAAGTGGCGGGGTATTCCCGGTCCCAGAAAATGCCCTCGTAGTGCACAAGGCGGCTGGGGTCGGTGCGGCGGAAATATTCGCTCATCTCCCACAGGGTCTTGCCGCCGTAGCTCTCGTTACCGCAGGACCAGATGAGGATGGCCGGGTGGTTTTTGTCCCGCTCCAGCATGGCTTCTGCACGGGCAAGCACATTTTCCCGCCACTCCGGGCGTGCACCGGGCAGGGTCCACCGGTCGGAGCCGTCCGCGCCCAGCTTCTGCCATGTGCCGTGGCTCTCCAGATTGGTCTCCCCGATGACATACAGGCCGTATTCATCGCAGAGCTGCAAGAAATATGGGTCGTTGGGGGTAGTGGCTGGTGCGCACGGCGTTGACGTTGTGGGCTTTCAGGTTTTTCACGTCCCACAGCATCTCTTCCCGGCTGACAGTGCGGCCGGTGCGGCAGCTCCACTCGTGGCGGTTGACACCCTTGAACACGATGCGCTTGCCGTTCAAAAGCATCTGGCGGTCTTTCAGCTCAAACCTGCGCAGACCGACCTTCAGCCCGGTGCGCTCCACGAGAGCACCCTCGTTCAGCAGGGCAATTTCTGCCTCGTACAGGTTCGGCCGTTCGGCGCTCCACAGGGCGGGATGCTCCACCGCAAAGGTAAAGGAAACGTCCTGCACGTCCTCCTCCACGTCCGGGTCGGCTTCGCCCTTGCCGAACACCACGCCGCTGTCGTATTCGGCAGGCTCTCCCACCTCGGCGGACTGCTCCTGCCCATTGAACGCCACCGACACCCGGCCAGCGCCGCTGACCTTGCATTCAAAGGTGACGGTGGCACTGGAAAAGTCCGGGGCAAAATCCTGCTTTACAAAGACATCCTCGAGGTGGAGCTCCGGCTTGGTGAACAGCTCCACGGAGCGGAACAAGCCGCTCATGCGCCAGAAATCCTGATCCTCCAGCCAGCTGCCGGAGGAGAAACGGTACACCTGCACCGTCAGAGTATTTTCGCCGGGGTGGACGGCGGCGGTCATATCAAATTCAGCGGGGGTAAAGGTATCCTCGGTGTAGCCGATGTAAACGCCGTTGCACCAGACGGCGGCAGCGCTGTCCGCGCCGTTCAGGCGCAGATAGCAGCTTGCCCAATCTTCCGGCAGGGTGAAACTGCGCTGGTACTCCCCGATGGGGTTATAATCCTGCGGAATCTGACCGGGGTGCAGCTTTTCGTGGCCGTCCCACGGGTACTGGGTGTTGACGTAATGGGGCGTGCCGTAGGGCTGGCCGGGCTTTTGCAGGCTCTGCATCTGGATGAAGCCCGGCACGGTCAGGGTGTCCCAGTCCGTAAAAGGTGCAGTCAGGTTTTTCGCATAGCGGAAGTTCCATTCGCCGTCCAGGCTGACGGTCAAGGGCAGTTCGGGGCTTGTCTGGTCCGCAAAATGGGCGTGGAAAGGCAGACGGTTCTGCTGGAAAATTTCCGGGTCGGCCAGAAGCGCCGGGGTAATGGGATGATTCAAAGGCATAAATGTCACCTCGCAGCATTTTCTGCTCTCATTATAGCACAGGATATAAGAAAAACAGCCGCACAAAACGACTGTTTTTCTGGAGAGAAACGGCATCAGTCCGCTTCGTCAAGGATCTCGGTGTCCAGCACCGTGTGCCCCTTGGGGATATGGTACTTCACGGCGGGCAGATGGACGTTGGTGAAGTACAGGCTGGTGTTGGGGTCGCAGCCGATGACCACTGCTTCTCCCCTGCCGCGCACGGTGCAGCGCAGCGTGTCGCAATGGGCTTCGGCGGTGTCATTTTCCACGCTTTCGGCGTAGCCCGGTGCAAAATTGGGCACAGCAAAACCGCAGTCATAGGCATCGCAGTCGAAACTGCTGTCAATTTCGTGGTGGCGGCTGTGGCCGGTGGCCGTGGGGGTGATGGTAGTTGTCACCTCAATGCCGGGGAAAGGCGACCACTGCGCAGTCACAGCCCCGGCTTCAATTTCCCACGTTTTGCTCACCTTGCGCACAAACACGTTATCGTCGATGACAAAGGCCAGCATACTGTCCGGCGCGGCCTGATTGAGCACCTCCCGGCTGCGGGAGGCGCAGAAGCCAAAGCGGGTATCGTAGGCAAATTTTGCGTACTTTTCCGGGAACTGTCCGTGGCCGTGCCCCTCGTTGACACCGGCGGCATAGGCCGTTACCCGCCCCGCCCGGCGCTGCACCAGCATATTGGCGTAGGGCATGGGCTTGAGCCGCTCCAATGCGGGCATAGGCGCGGCTTCGGCAGTCCAGAAGGGATGGTCGTCCGGCAGAGCAAGCAGCAAAAAGCTCTTCATGCCCCAGTAGGGGCTGCCCGGGGCGTTGTACCGCTCGGCCATGTACATCTGCGGGTAGCAGTAGCCGATGGTCAGGATGCCGTCCCGGTCGAACATTTTCTGCCCCAGCCACCAGTTGAAGTTGCGGACGATGAGCCCTTTCATCACCGGCAGGGGCAGCGGCTCCAGTCCTGCCCAGATGCAGGCCGCCCAGAAGCTGTTCTGAGCAAAGCGGTAGGTCAGGCTGCGGCCAAAGGGCAGCGCTGCGCCGTTGGCATCAAACCAGTAGACGAACTGCTGTGCAAACAGCTGGGCGCGCTGGCGGTAAAGGGCGGCGCGCTGCGGGTCGGTGTCGGCGGCAAATTTGGAGTACAGCAGCCCGTAATACTGGATGGCCCACGGGATGTAGTAATCCTTCTGCACCGAGGCGCCATCGGTGGACCAGCCGTCGCCGCTGTAGTAGCTGTCTATTTTGCAAAGGCCGTCCTCCAGCAGTTCCGGGCTGTAAGGCATCCCCACGCTTTTCAGGGCAAGGTTTACAAGGATGCGGAAAAACTGCCAGTTGCAATCCGGGATGGTGTGGGCGTTGATCTGCCCCAGCCATGCGGCAAGGTTCCGCTTTTCGGTATCCGAAAGGGGCGTCCACAGCTTTTCCGGCGCAGTGAGGATGCCGCAGGCAATAGCCGCCATCTCCACATAGCACTGGTCGTACTCCCCGGCGGCACCCCAGTATTCAGGGTTTTCCGGGTCGGCACCGGCAGCAAGGCCCTTGCGGTAGATGGCCTCAAACTCCGCATCGGAGCCGCCGCCCACCCAGAAGGGCACCAGCGCCCAGAGCGGGCGGCTGAAGGCTTCCAGCTCGATGGCATTTTGGTTGTAGGTCGCACCCGTCTCGCCCAGATGCAGCCGGGCGCGGCCTGCGGAATAACAGGGCTTGAGGGGGTCGAGGAATTTGTGCATCAGCGCGGTAAAGTCCGCTTTGGTCTGTAAGTTCATTACCAGTACATCTCCCAGTCTTTGGTCAGGCGGGTCAGCGCCTCCATGTAGAAATAATCGCCCCAGCTCGTGCATTCATCCACGCCCTCCGGGGTGCAGGTGTTGTAGGGGCTTTTTTTGCTGTAAGTGCCGTGCAGCAGCTGGCCGGAGCCTAGCGTGCCGGGCTTTACCGCGTAGTTTGCGGCGAGGCTGGCCAGCATCTGCCGGGCCAGCGTGCGCCACTGGGCAGCTTCAGCCTCGCCGACATATTTGGCGGCTTCCAGCAGACCGCAGGCCACGATGGCGGCGGAGGAGGAATCCCGGGGCTCGCCGCTTTCCGGGGCAAAGAGCATATCCCAGCAGGGGATCATATCCTCCGGCAGGTGGGAAAGATAAAATTCCAACGCCTTGCGGAACACCTCGAGGAACTTTTCGTCGTGGGTGTAGGTATAGCCGATAGCGCTGCCGTACACGCCCCACGCCTGTCCCCTCGCCCAGAAGCTGTCGTCCTTATAGCCCTGACAGGTGCGCCCGCCCTTGGGGGTGCCGTCCGGGTTCATGAAGAAGGTGTGGTAGGTGCTGCCGTCCGGCCGGAAGGAGTTTGCCAGCGTAGTGGCGGTGTGGGCGGCGGCAATTTCTCGGTAGTGGTCGCTGCCGGTCACCTGTGCCGCCCAGTAGAGCAGCGGCACGTTGAGCATACAGTCGATGATATAGCGGTAGTTGCCGGGGTCATCCATGGCACCCCATGCCTGCAAAAAGCGGCCGCTGGGCTGGTAGCGGGTCAGCAGCTGGTCGGCGGCGGCAATGGCGGCGTTTTTACCGGTTTCGCTGCCCACCAGCTTCCACGCTGCCACGCAGGTGGGGCTGTACAAAAAGCCCATGTCGTGGTGGTCCACCTCCACCTTGCGGGCAATGCGGTCGGCAAAGCTGTCCACCTGAATGAGGGCGGCGTTCTTGAATTTCTCCTCCCCGGTGGCCTCGTAGGCCAGCCAGATCTCCCCCGGCCAGAAACCGCAGGTCCACTGGCTATTGGCGCAGCCGGGGTAGATATTATTGACACTGGAATGGTTCTGGCACTGGTAGGTATACAGCGGCAGATTGGTCTCCACCTGCCTGCAGGCATCGGTCAGTGCCTGCCGTGCCTCGGCCTCGGTCATGGCATGGTTTTGGTAGGTTTTCATCATGGTCACTCCTTAAATCCAAAGGTCGGGATCTCTGCCCAGCGCTGGCGCAGAAAGTGCATACCCAGCTTGGGGCGGCGGTCCCGGGTGAACAGGCCCTTTTTGTTGCCGTCCACCCGCATGGGGCCCTGCACGGTGTCGTAGTCCGCAAAGTTCCAGACAAATTCTCCCACAAACCACGGGCGCTTGTCAAACTCTGCATCCAGTCGGCGGTAGAACTCCACCTGAAACTCCTCGCTGAACATCTCGGCTCCGGCGGTGTGCAGCCCTGCCACGGTATCCGCGCCGTATTCGCTCATCATCACGGGCTTGTGCTGGGTCTCCCAGAAGTCCAGCTCCTGATTTAAGCCATAGCAGGCGGCGTCCATGTCGCCGGAAAGGTTGTACCAGCCGTAATAACGGTTGATGCAGACGATATCCATGGTGCGGGTGGTGATGTCCTTCGTGTAGTCGTTCTGGCAGCAGACGAGGGTGACCGGACGGTTCTGCGGGTCCAGCTGATGCGCCAGCTCATACAGCGGATGCCAGTAATCGTAGGCATCCTGCGGGAAGTGCTCCAGATCCGGCTCGTTGCCAAGGCTCCACAGCACCACACAGGGGTGGTTTTTGTCCCGCTGGATCATCTCGGCAAGCACCTGCCGGTGATGCTCCGCAAGGGGGTATTCCTCATAGGGGTTCACCGCCGCCCCGCCGCCGATGCCCACCGCCGTGGTCTCGTCCATGACCAGAATGCCCTCCCGGTCGCACAGGTCGTAGAACTCCTCGGCGTAGGGGTAGTGGCTGGTGCGCACGGCATTGGCGTTTGCCCAGTGGATGAGGTTCACGTCCTTCACGTTCAGCACCGGGTCAAAGCCGCGGCCATGGGCGGTAAAGTCCTCGTGCTTGCAAAAGCCCTTGAAGTAGAGCGGCTTGCCGTTCAAAAGCACCTGTGTACCCCGCACCTCAATGCTGCGCACACCAAAGGTCTGGTCGTAGACATCCGCCCCGCAGGTGGCGTGCAGGGTATACAAGTAAGGTGTACCGGGCTTCGGCTCCCAGAGATGCACCTCCGGGATGGTCAAGGTGCCCGCTGCGCCCTCAGCGCTTGTAACGGCGTTGCCGTCAGCATCCAGCACGGTGACAGCCACCGGTGCGGTGCCCACGGTCTGGATGCGGTAATCCACCCTGCCATCCGTGTGCGGCACTACGGTCACATCCTCGATGTACTCTTTTGGGGTGGTATAGAGCCACACTGGGCGGTGGATGCCCGCATAGTTGAAGAAATCAAAGTTCGGGCGATTCTGAGGTGTGGCGGTGCGCTTAGCGGCTTCCACGCTGGGGATGCCCGCGTTGTCCGATCCAAAGAAGGCCAGTTGTCCATCCTCGTTGCCCACGGGCAGGGTGCTGTGGTTCACCCGGTTGTCGCAGGCTACGGTCAGCAGCGCGGTCTCGCCGGGGTGCAGCAGGTTGGTGACGTCCGCTTCAAAGGGCGTAAAGCCGCCCTTGTGCTGTGCAATGAGCCTGCCGTTCAGCCAGATTTTGGCGGTGTGGGTCACCGAGCCGAACCGCAGCACCACCCGCTGCCCGGCGCAGAAGGCGGGCAGGGTGACTTTGCGCTGATACCATGCCCATCCGTAGTGGCGGCGCAGGGCAGTGGTCTGGTCGTTCTGGTCGTTGTAGCTGGCAGGCACGGCGATGGGCTGGGCATCCGGCAGGGGCTTTGCGGGATCGAACTGGTCTTCCACACAGCTGCCCAGCGCAAACGCCCATGTACCGTCCAGGCTCAGCTTCAGACGTGCTTCATTCTGTTCCGGATATAACATAACATTTTCCTCGATTCGCATATTCGCAAAAAATGCGGGGCGCGGATACTGCCCACGCCCCGCTTACGGGTGATTTATTTAGCCCTTGATGCCGGTGGATGCCACGCCCTGCACAAAGTACTTTTGCAGAGAGAGGAACACGATCAGCACCGGGATCAGTGCCACCACAGAGGCAGCCATGATCAGGCCGTACTCTGCGGAATACTGGGTGATGAACATCCGCAGACCGATCTGGATGGTCTTGAGCTCGGTCTTGGTCAGGTAGATCAGGGGGCCAAGGAAGTCGTTCCATGTGTTCACGAAGGTGAAGATGGTCAACGTGGACAGGGCGGGCAGGCTGAGCGGCAGCATGATGTGCCACCAGATGCCGTACTCGCTCAGTCCATCAATGCGGGCAGCCTCACACAACTCGGTGGGCACACCCTCGTAGAACTGCTTCATCAGGAACACGCCGAAGGCACTGAAGGCCTGCAGGCACATAATGGCCAGATGGGTGTTGTTCAGATGCCAGGAGCTCATCATCATGAACTGCGGCACCATGTAGGCCTGCCAAGGCACTGCAATGGTGGCAATGTAGCCGAGGAAGAGCACATTCTTACCCTTGAACTGCATCTTGGCAAAGGCGTAGGCCGCAAAGGAGGAGGTGAACAGCTGCAACAGGGTGACCACCACGGTGATCTTGACCGTGTTCTTCACAAAAGTCAGCAGCGGGATCTGGGTCCAGATGTCCACATAGTTCTGCCAGCGGGGATTTTTGGGGATCCACTGGATGGGAAAGCCGAACACGTCCTTATTCAGCTTAAAGGATGAGGACAGCATCCAGAGGAAGGGCATCAGCATACAGGCTGTGATGACGATGAGGAAGAAATAGATCAGGAACTTGGAGATGAAATTGCGGCGCTTCTGGGAAGCGCGGTCTTTAATAACAGCGGTCGTCATAGCTTCTTCCTCCTTTCTCAGTTGTCGCCCTTGGAGCCGCGGAACTGGATGATGGTAACGATCAGCACCAGTACGAACAGCACCATGGCAATGGCACTTGCGTAGCCGTATTTCGGGGTATTGACGAAGGCAACATTATAGATGTAGTACACCAGCGTCATGGTAGCGGTACCGGGGCCGCCCTGGGTGATCATGTACATCTGGTCGTAGACCTTGAAGCCGGAGATGGTGAGCATGATGACCACAAAGAAGGTGGTGGGCCGCAGCTGGGGCAGGGTGATGTGCCAGAACTGCTGCCAGCGGTTTGCACCGTCCAGCTCGGCGGCTTCGTTCAGGTCCGGGTTGCAGCCCTGCAGACCGGCCAGATAGATGACCATGTAGTAGCCCATATTTTTCCACACACTGAACAGGATGACCGTGATCATGGCGGTGTCCTTGCCGGCAGCCCAGCGGGGCAGGTTTTCCACCGCCACGCCGAAGAACTGGTTCAGGATCATGTTGATGGGACCCATGGAGGGGTTGAAGATCATGTTCCACACCGCTGCCACCGCCACCAGAGAGGCAACGTAAGGGAAGAATGCCACGGTGCGGAAGAAGTTGCGCAGCTTCACGTTCTGGTTCAGCAGCACGGCCATGGCCAGCGAGCAAGCCAGCGTAAGCGGCACAGTGCCGATGACATAGACGATGGTGTTTTTCAGTGCTGCCTGAAAAATCTTATCGGTGGTGAAGAGCTTTACAAAGTTCTTCAGGCCGATAAACTCGATGGCATGGCGGCCGTCCCATGCGCAGAAGGCCAGCGCAATGGCAAAAACCATGGGCACCAACGTAAACACGCAGAATCCAATGAAGTTTGGCGCAATGAAGGAATACGCGATGAGAGAATCGCGGGTGGTTTTTTTCAGCACTTTACGGGGAGAGCGTTGAATCGCAGCAGGAACACTCGCCATAAAGAAGCCTCCTTTCCAAAAAAGAAGCGGGACGGGCGATTTTAAGACCCGCCCCGCTGGGATAGGGCTTTTCCCAATGTGCAGCCATTGAGAAGATCAAAAATGAATGAAGGAGAAAAAATGATGAAGTAAGGGAAATGTCAGCAGTAAATGGAAGGATCAGCCCAAAACAGCAGGAACCTGATCGTTCATGTTCTGGATGCCCTCGTCCACGGTCTCGCTCATGGTCATAATGGCATCGTGCTCGGCGTTGAGGATGGTCTCAATGTCCGATGCGTACTGGGTGTAGGGCATCTCCAGATAGACATTGCTGGTGGTCAGTGCATCCACAGAATTGCTGTCCTCGGGGAAGCCCTCGGTGGACTTGATGATTTCGGCGGTAGCAGCGGAGCCGCAGGCCGGGAAGGTGCCGGTCTTGGCAATGGCCTGTGCGCCCTCTTCGGAGACACACCAGTTGATGAAGTCGGCAGCGGCCTCAGCCTTGGGGGAATCGGCGTTGATGGCCAGGCTGGTCACAGTACCCAGCGTAGAGCCTGCCTCGGCACCGGCAGGGTGCGGGTACTTGACGATGCCCCAGTTGAACTTGGTCTCGGCATCCTTCATGTAGGCTTCCAGCGTGGAGATGAACCAGCTGCCCATGTTGACCATGGCACACTGCTGGTTCTCAAAGGCGGCGGAGTAGTGCAGAGAGGAAGTCTTGAGGTAGCCGTAGTCCATGCAGATGCCGTCCTTCTGCTGGGCAATGACCATATCGTAGGTGGGCTTCATGAAGTCGTAGGTGCCGTCGATGATGGTGTTCTTGCCATCCAGAATGGCAAACAGAGAAGCAGCAGAGCGCCAGGTGTGGTAGTGGCAGCCATAGACCTTAGCGTCGCCGGAGCCGCTGGTCATCTTACGAGCCAGAGCGTCGTAGTCCTCCAGCGTCAGGTCATTGGAGGGATACTCCACACCGGCCTTATCGAACAGGTCCTTGTTGTAGTACAGCACCCAGAAGTCGCTGCGGAAGGGCACGGCGTAGAAGTTGCCGTCGTCGGTGGTCAGCTGCTCAATGGTGCCGTTGAAGTCTGCGGTGTCACGGGTCAGCACCTCATTCAGGGGCTTGAGGTAGTCCAGATTGATGAGGTTTGCGTAGCCGGGGATATCCTTGATGGTCACGATGTCCAGATCGGCGCTGCCGGCCAGCTGGGTGGCCAGAACAGTCATGTAATCGCTGGAGCCCAGGTCCACCATCTCGATGGTCACGTCCTTGTGGCTTGCTGTGTAGCCATCGGCCATTGCCTGCCAGTAGGGGGTAGACTCTTTATCCCAGACGGACCACTGCAGGGTGACAGGGCCTGCGGCTGCGGAAGCGGCGGTGGAACCGGCAGTGGAGGAAGCAGCCGTGGAGCTGGCGGAAGAGCCGCCGCAGGCGGTCAGGGCAGCAGCTGCGCCGCAGGCGGCGGCAGCGGTAAGGAACGAACGACGAGAGATCTTTTTCATAAATGTGTCCTCCTTCAGTGTGGCGTATTTGTTCTGTGCAGCGGTCTCCCTCGTGCCGGGAAGCCGCTCGCTTTTGTTGACACTAGGATACCGCAAAAAGCCAAAAACCGGAATGGAATTATTCCGGGCAAGGCTGTATTTTTTGCAGGGCTTTTTCAAAAAGATGTACTTTCTTACACTGACACCTGCACTTTCTTGCTTTCTTGCACAGATTATAGTCTCAACGTAAGAAAAAAGCATATAAAACGCACAATTTTCATGCAAAAACCGTTGACAAAGCCTGCCGAAATCGGTACTGTATAAAAAGAAGGACCTGCCAAAAGAGAGGAGGCATACCGCATGACCAGACCCAGACACCATTTTTCACTGCGGCAGCAGATCGTGTGGAGCATGCGCCTTTTTACCACTCTTACCTCGCTGGCCGTGGGCGCGGCACTGTTCATCCTCTCCAATCAATACGTGCGCGCCAACTCTCTGCAGGCGGCAGAGTTCAACCTGCGGCTGGTGGCCACCTCCATTGAGACCAGTCTGGACAGCGCCGATGCCCTTTTGAACTGGGCTTCCATCGACAGCACCGTGCGGCGGTACATCTCGCAGGAGAATGCGGGCGGCATCCAGACCATTTCCGCGTACAAAGCCGTGCAGGATAAATACTATTCCAGCACCCTGTACAGCCACATCCTCCGCTTCTTTATTACCAATGAAAACGACCGCCACCTGCAATTCGGCACGCTGAACGCCTCGGCGGCGCTCAACCGCACCAGCATAAAGCAGTTTCTCACCAAGGGGTACGGGATGCAGTTCACCACCGACCCGCTGCTGCCCGGCAGCCCGGACTGCATCGCCCTCAGCCAGCCTGTCCGCTGCGGCAGGGGTACCCTGCACCGGGGCAGCACCTACCTTGCTCTGGATACTGCCACCATCACCGACCCGGCAGCGGGCTACAGCCTGACCGACGGCAGCGCCCTGTACTGGGAGATGGACAACCGCCTGTGGCAGATCCAAAACGGCAGCCTGACCGAGACAGAGAACCGCCTGCGGGAGGTGGCCTATACCCAGCGCACCGAAAGCAAAAGCGGCGTAACGGAGCAGACCGCATGGCAGGGCAAAGTGCAGCTGGACGGACAAAACTACTATGTAGTCAAGGTAACGCTGAACGGCCGCAGCGCAGCACTGGTGCAGCTTTTGCCCGCAAACACCTTTTTGCAGCACTACGGCGTGTACCTGTGGCTCATCGCCCTTGGCATTGCCCTGATCTGGGGCCTGAGCTTTTTGATGCAGCACTGGCTGGAATGGGTCATCACCCGCCCGGTGGAGGCCCTGCAAAAGCGCATCGAAGCTGTGGGCGGCGGCAGCTTTGCCCCGGACCGTGCGGTGGAGTGGAGCAATGAGCTGGGCGACATCGGCCGGGGCATCAACCAGCTGGCTGAAAATGTAGACAGTCTAATGACCCGCCGGGTGGAGGACGAGCGCCGCAAACAGGAGCTGGAATACCGGATGCTGCAAAATGAGGTGAACCCACACTTTATCTACAACACCCTCAACAGCATCCGCTGGATGGCCGCCATCCAGCACGCCCCCGGCATTGCCGAGATGGTCACCGCCTTTGCGCGGCTGACCAAGAGCATCTCCAAGGGTACCCAGAAGCTGGTGCCTTTGCAGGAGGAGCTGGCACTGCTCAACGATTACTTTACCATCCAACAGTACCGCTACGGCGGCGACTTGGCGATCGAGGTCTTCCGCATTGAGAGTGAGACACTTTGCCGGGACTGCATGATCCCCCGGTTCACCCTGCAGCCGCTGGTGGAAAATGCCATCTTCCACGGGCTGGAACCCAAGGGCGGCCACGGCAGCGTGCTGCTGGACATCTCCACCGACCCGGAGACCGGGGATGTCTTGCTGCGCATCACCGATGACGGCGTGGGGATGCCGCCGGAGCTGGTGGCGCACCTTCTGGATGAGCCCGCCGAGGGTGCTGAAATGGCCGAAAAGTTCCGTCATGTCGGCCTGTGGAACGTGAACCGCCGCATCCAGTATTCCTTCGGCGAGGGCTACGGCCTGACCATTGAAAGCGAAGAGGACGTGGGTACCGAGGTCACCATCCGGCTGCCCTATCAACAGAAAGGAGACACCCATGCTGCGGATACTGCTTGTGGATGACGAGCCGCTGGTGCTCATCGGCCTGCAAGGGATGCTGGAATGGGAAAAGCTGGGCTACACCGTCTGCGGCACAGCCCGCAACGGCAAGCTTGCGCTGGAGCTCATCGAGCGGGAAAAACCGGATATTGTCATCGCAGACGTAAAAATGCCGGTGATGGACGGCCTTACCCTTGCCCACACCTGCCGGGAGCGCAGCGCCCTGCCTGCCTTTATCATGCTGACCAGCTTTGAGGAATTCGATTACATCAAGCAAGCCATGGGAGCCGGGGTGGTGGATTATCTGGTCAAGCTGGATCTGACCCCCGAGAACCTGAAAAACGCTCTTGCCCGCGCCGCCGAAAAGGTAAAAAAGGAGCGCGCCCTGCTGGGCGAGGTGCCGGTACAGGAAAATCTTGCCGAGAGCGTGCGCAGCTATCGGGAACGTTTTTTCGTGCGGCTGTACGCCGGGCTGTTCCCGGATGAGCGTTCCTTGGAGCAGCCCTTGCAGCACATGGATCTGGGCCTTGCAAGCGACACCTACCTTGTAGCCAGCTGCGAGATCATTGCCAATACAGAGCTGACCCCCGCCCAGCAGCTGAAGCTGAGCTTTTCCTGCGGGCGGATGCTTGAGACCACCCTGCAAAACTACCTGCCCTGCTATGTGGCCGGGGCGGATGCACTGCGGGGCAATGTGTTGTTCTGCCTGACGGCGCAGCAGGCGCAAAGCTACCGGGCAGTGCTGCGCCCGCTGCTGGAACGTGCCAGCCAGATCTTATACAACTATTTCACAGTACGGCTGCTCTGGGCGGTGGGCCGCCCCACCGGCTCGCTGCTGGGGCTGGCGCGCTGCTGCCGGGAAAACGCTCATTTGCAGCCCCTGCTCACGGTGGAGCAGCCCATCCAGTTCGTGGAGGTCGGCGACGGCGATGCCACCGCCGGAAAGATGCAGGTGGTGGCACAGGTGCAGGAGTATATCAAGAATCACCTTTCGGAAAAACTGACACTGGCCGATGTGGCGGCGGTGTTCAACTTTTCGCCCAACTACCTCAGCCAGCTTTTCGGAAAATACGGCGACAGCGGCTTTGTGGAGTACATCACCGAGACCCGCATTGCCGCCGCCAAGGAGATGCTGGAGCAGGGCGACCTGAAGGTGTACGAGATCGCGGAAAAGCTGGGCTACGAAAGCTCGTTCTATTTTTCCAAGGTGTTCAAAAAGGTCACGGGTCTCAGCCCGCGGGAATATCAGCAAGGTATTTGAAGTCGGAGGCTTTTATGATACAGGAACAGCTTGCTTTTCTGCCGGAATTTCTTCCCGATTACCGACCCTTTCCACCTGCCAGGGAACGCACTGTATGGCAGGAGCTGCCCCAGCGGGTGAAAGACCGCTTTTTGCAGGCGGGAGAAGCCGCGCTGCAAACGCCCCTTGCGCCCCTGCCGCTCTCGCTCTGGCTGGACTTTACCCGCACCGGGCGGCGCGCGGCGTGGGAGGATGCCTATTTCTCCCGCCGGGCACGGCTGTGCGCACTGGTCTGCGCCGAATGCGTGGAGCACACCGGGCGTTTTCTGGGTGCCATTGCAGATACCGTATGGGCACTCTGCGAGGAAAGCGCATGGCAGCTGCCCGCCCACAACAGCTACATCCGGGACACGCCGCAGCTGCCCCTGCCGGACACCACCCGCCCCACCGTGGACCTGTTTGCTGCCGAGACCGGGGCCCTGCTGGCGCTGACCCGGTACTTACTGCCGGACGAGCTGGACACCGCCGCGCCGGGCATCACGGCGCGGGTAGCACAGGAGCTGGATACCCGCATTCTGATGCCCTATTTTACAGGTCACTTCTGGTGGATGGGCAACGGCGCGGAGCCTATGTGCAACTGGACGAGCTGGTGTACCCAAAACGTGCTGCTCACCGTTTTTCTGCTGCCCACCACCCAGCAGCAGCGGAAAACCGCCGTGAAACAGGCGGCCTACAGCCTCGACTGCTTTTTGAAAGACTACGGCGCGGACGGCTGCTGCAACGAGGGTGCGCAGTATTACCGCCATGCCGGGTTGACCCTGTGGGGCTGCCTTGAGATTTTGTCTGCCGCTGCACCGGACGCCTTCTCTCCCTTGTTCCATGAACCTAAAATCAAAAATATTGCAGAGTATATCTGCAACGTCCACGTGGACGGCCCCTATTACCTGAACTTTGGGGATTGCAGCCCCCTTGCCGGGCGGTGCGGTGCGCGGGAATACCGCTTCGGGCAGGCCGTAGGCAGCGATGCCCTGCAAGCGCTGGCGGCGGCAGACTTCCGCGCCGATGCCGACCCCGACCGGCTGCAAAATCAGGATGCCAGCACCCACATCAACCTGTGGTACCGGCTGACCACCGCCTTTGCGGAACAGGAACTGATGGAACACGCTGCAATGCCCCGGCATCTGTCCACTGTGTGGTACCCCAGTGTGGGCATCTACGCCGCACGGCAGGGCAGCTGGGTGCTGGGCGCAAAGTTTGGCTCCAACGGCGACAGCCACAACCATAACGATACCGGCAGCGTCACGGTGTATAAGGACGGCAGGCCGTTCCTTATCGACATCGGGGTGGAGAGCTACACCCAAAAGACCTTCAGCCCCCAGCGGTACGAGATCTGGACCATGCAGAGCGCATGGCACAACCTGCCCACCTTTGACGGCGTGCAGCAGCTGCCCGGCGCGGAATACGCCGCCCGGGAAGTATCCCCCGATAAAAACAGCATCACCGGCGAACTGGCGAGCGCGTACCCGCCCATCCTGGGGCTTGGCACCTACCGCCGCAGTGTATCGGTCCGTGAACAGGGCATCACCCTGCGGGACGAAACGGATCATCCCGGCACGGTGGAGCTGACCCTGCTCACCGAGCAGCGGCCCGTCCCCGCCGCAGATGGCTTTGTGGTGGGTACGCTGGGCGGCATCCGCTTTGACCCGGATGCCGTGACGGCTGCTGTTGCGCCTGTGTCCATCACCGACCCGCGCCTGCGCACCGCATGGCCGGAAACGATTTATAAGATCACCCTGCATTTCCAGAAAATGCTGGACCTCGAACTTTACTAAGGAGAACTGTCATGGAGACCATCAAGCTGAAAATTCTGGACGAAGTCGGCCACACTCTGATGACCTGTGACGCCGACACCGCTGTATCCCTTGTTTACACCAACTGCTACAAGCCCGGCGACCGGGTAGCGCTGGAAATTGACCATCCCGGCCAGTACTGCGTTATCCAGTTCGAGGATACCATGCCCGAAGCCCTTGTGTATGTGGTCAAGCGGGAGATCAATTTCCACATTCCCTTCGGGGAGCAGGCCGTCACCTACTCGCCCAAGAGCTTTGCGGGCAGCCGCCATGTCATCCGGGCACGGCTGGCACTGCCGGAGGAGATCGCCGCCCGGCGAAACTTGGCCTTCAACTGCTACGACGAACACGGTGACACCGGCTTTTACCCCCATGCCAGCGCCAACGTAGAAACCCGCGGCGAGGCGGTATTTGCCGCCCGCAACGCCATCGACGGCATTTTTGAGAACAGCGCCCACGGCGAGTACCCCTATCAGAGCTGGGGCATCAACCGCGACCCGAACGCTGCCCTGACGCTGGATTTTGGCCGGGAGGTATTGCTGGATGAACTGCGCATCACCGAGCGGGCAGATTTTCCCCACGACAACTACTGGGTCAAAGCCACGGTGGGATTTTCCGATGGCAGCCAGCTGGACATTCCGCTGGTGAAAAGCGCCAAGCCCCAGAGCGTGACCCTTGAGCCCAAGCGGGTGCGCAGCCTTGTGCTAAAGGATCTGATTCAGGCCGAGGGCGCCTCGCCCTTCCCCGCCCTGACCCAGATCGAAGCCTTTGGCACCGAGGTGAAGTGATATGAGCATCTACAATGCCCTTTATGGGCGGGACGGCCACGGCGCAGGCCCAAACGAGCCGGAGAAAAAAGGCTTTGCACGCTTTTGCCAGATGGTCGGCCGCGACCTCGGCCAGCTGCTGGGCACGAACCTGATGGCCTGCGTGCTCTGCCTGCCCGCTACGCTGGGCGTCTCGCTGGGGGTCACCCTGTTCTCCCTGCCGCTCACGGTGGTGTGCAGCGCGGTGACCGGTCTGCTGACCGGCCCCGCCATGGTGCTGCTTGCCGACTGTGCCCTGCGCAGCCTGCAGAACGACCCCTCCCAGTGGCTGCCCCGGGCAAAGCAGACCCTTGCCGCCCATTGGAAAGCCGCCGGCGCCTTTGGCTGCATTGGCACGCTGGTGCTGGGGCTGCTGTGCTTTGTATCGGCCTTTGTATTTGAAACCGCCGCACAACAGGGGTACTACCCCGGGCTTGCAGTTCTGGTGTTTCTGGCACTGGACTTTCTGGTTCTGGCAGTTCTAGGCACTCTGTGCGCCGCTGTGCTGCCGCTGCAGTCCCCCGTCCCGGACAATCTGCTGCGCCGGGCGGGCAGACTGCTGGCCGCCGCCCCGGTGCGCTGCGTCTTGGCAGGCGTTCTCATGCTGGCGGGCATCGGCGGCATGATCCTGCTGTTCCCGGTCAGCGTGTTCTGGGCGGTGCTGTTCGGTTTCTGGCTGCCGGGGTTGGCGGCCATGCAGACCCTGTTCCCGGTGCTGCAGCAGACGTACGGCATAGAAGTGCGCAGCATCCCGCGCCCGGCAGCGCCGGAAAAGCCCCTGACCGAGCAGGCGCAGAAAAAGCGCTCCCGTGCCAACTGGTGGTATTATAACTGGGGCATCGTGGCAGTGGCGGCGATGGTCATTGTGGGTGTGGCGTATGTAGCGCACGGTCTGCTGACCACCGTAGACCCCGATTACACCGTGGCCGTGGTCACGGCAGAAGCTCTGCCGGACGAGGCCGTGCAACGCCTACAGACTGCGCTGGCAGACTATGCGGAGGACGCCAACGGTGACGGGGCGGTCATCGTGCAGGTGAACAACTACACATGGAGCGCCAACGCCTCCCTGACCGACATGAACGGCCAAATGGCAGGTGCTACCCAACTGAACACCGACCTTGCCAACGGCGAGAGCAAAATCTGGATCCTCGAAGACCCAGAGGGCTTTGAGCAGGCTTATGGGGCGCTGAGCGAAAAGCTGGGCGCCGACTGGCAGACAAAGCTCATTCCGTGGAGCGATTTGCCCGCCCTTTCCGCGCTGGAACTGGGCAGCTATGCCACTGCCGCCGACGGCAGCCAGACTGTGGATGTTCAAAGCCGCTTTGCCGGGTACAGCGTGGCGGTGTTTGATGCTTCAGATGCGTTGTGGCAGGCGCTCAATTCGTAAACAGAAACGACCGTCCGTTCTCTTTTTGTTTATGTGGTATTCTATACACAGAAAAATAGACGGAGGCATACCGCCATGAATCCCCATACCACGCTGAATCTTGCCAAGATTGCTCTGTGCGCGGTGGAAACCGTACTGAGGAATACTTCGCCCGGTGCAGAGGACTATCCCCCAGCCAGTTGAATAAAATAACAACGCTGCAAGTGCTTATCGTCAGGCTGTTACAGATGCAGCAGCATAAAATGGACATTTCTTCAATAAAAAAGTCAAGTAGACTTCAATTGAGCCAAATAGTAAGACTTCTTATGCTTTACCGTCATAAATTTTTCAAAATCATCTTGACGCACCTTGCGAAACATGATATTCTCTGTCACAAATCTCACTGATTTTGTGGATTGGTTTGAAACCATCCACAAGATGTGGTCGTGTTCATTTTAAACACTGCCTCGCCGTGGATTATCCCTGAAAAATTTACCGCCCCGCAACACACCCGATTCATTTTGCCACCGATTTACCCGACAAAATCCATCGCTGCGCTGCGTGGGCGGTATTTTTCTTTTCTGGGAACTTGTCAGGGCAAGCCCCTCCATCTTGCTGCTCAAGACCGTTCCGTTGCTTAAAAAACCACTGGGGCTTTCATTGCTGCGCTACGCTTGCAAACGCAAACCGTACCTTGAAAATTTCATAAGCCGTCCGAGCGTGATACCGACTTTTTGTCAACGCCGCTGCAAAACAGGGGCAGGAACTTCGTTCGGGTCAAACGGCGCCCCCATTACATGAGCAGAATCACCTCTACTTATTTTTGCGTCTTAACAATTCGGAAACATTTGCTGATGAAGCGTTTTGAACGCAGCGGTAGAGGGCAAGAACCGTCCCGTGGCCACAAATTTTCAATTCTTGAAAATGTCCTGTCCATCCGGGACTTCACTTCTTCAATGCATCTGCATTTCCGAAGTGATCTTGTTGGGGTAGCGCTTGTCGGGGCAACGCCCCTCCATCTGCTGTCGCAGACCGCGCTGCCGCTTAAAAGCCCCACTGGGGCTTTCATTGCTCCGCTGCGCTTCGCAAACGCGGTCCTGCCCCAAACCCTGCTCATGGTTCGCACCTGACGGTGCGAACAGCAACGGCGTGTCGTGCTTTACATAACTTCACCGAGGAGTTATCGAACAGACAGGAGGTACAATGACCAAAACGAATGTTCAACCGACCCCTAGCAATTCCCAGCACCACGACACGCCGAACAACAAAACAAATAGAGAGCAGACCGTTCTTCTTTCACACACCCATTAAATAATTTTCCTGAATCCGCTTGACAAATATTACGGTTAGCGATATACTTATTACAGTAACCGTAATAAGGAGGCAAACCATGCGCGATAATGCAAAAGGTGGTGCGCTTACAGAAGTCACCTTTTATATTTTGCTTTCTCTTTATACGCCAAAACACGGATACGCTGTTATGCAGTTCATTGAAGAAAAAACAGACGGACGGCTTTCCCTAGGCGCAGGCACTTTATATGGAGCATTAAACTCTTTGCAGGACAAGAAGTGGATTGAACCTTATGGCGATAGTGAGGGAAGAAAAAAAGAATACCACATTACAGCACAGGGAAAAGAAATTGCAGAAAAAGAGCTTGCAAGACTAAACGAACTTGTAAGCATTGCAAGTGAAATTATTGGAGGTGCAGTATGAGTAAAAAATGTTATCGCTTCTTTGGTGGATTGCTAAATGCACAGGCAAAATGGTTAAACAAAATGTCCGAAAAAGGCTATCGACTTGTCCGGACAGGGAGGGTGCTCTATGAATTTGAAGAATGCAGTCCTGATGAAGTGACCTATTGTGTAGAGTTTATCGGAGAAAAATCAAAAGAGAATGCAACGGACTACGCTGTTTTTTTGGAGGATATGGGCTACAAGGTATTTTTCAAAAACATCAATCTAAACTATTCTGTCGGAAAAGTTCGATTGCGTCCATGGGCGGAAATGGGCGGTCGTATTGCAACAAACGCAACAACTTTTAACAGGGAACTATTGATTGTAGAAAAATCAAACGACGGAAAGCCTTTTGAACTTCATACTTCTTATGCCGATAAAGAAAAATACTACCGCAATTTGCGTAACCCATGGCTATTCCTGCTGCTCCTGTTTGCACTGTTTGCCATTACCAAGCATTCTATTGTCTTGGGTATTTTTTCATTGGTTTCTGCAATTCCCAGCATTCTATACCAGCTCCAAATTATAAATGTCCGACAAAAAGCCAAAACGTGGGAACAATAAATAATAATCAAGAGGGTGACAACAAAAGCTGCCGCCCTCTTAATTGTTATTTATAGAAATACCAAAAAGATTGCTCCGCAGCCTTTGAAGAACAGCACCGTGCAGAGCTGACAGCGCACCGGAAGGCAGTATACAGTAACTACGCAGGAAACGGCCCCGGAGGAATTGTATCAAATTGACACAATTCCTCCCACCTCTGCGGAAGCGAGCATCCGCAAGCAGATTGCAGAGCGGAACAATGTCAGCGAATCTTACGTTGCCCGTTCTGAAAAGTTCATGCGAGGCGTGGAGCTCATGGAACAGATGATACCCGGTATGCAGGAGAAGATCCTGTCCGGGCAGTTCAAAGTCCGTGATGCCGATATGCACCGTCTTGCCAGAGCCGATTTTCCAAATCGCAAGCAGATCGTGCACGAGATTCTGCACCCGGAGGACCGCTCTGCTCCGCAGAAACGCATCTACTGAATCAACTATTCTGCACTGGAAGCTGCCGTCCGGCGAATCCAGCAGGATGTTGATTTCCTGATGAAGTATCTCCCCAAGGTGCCTGATGATGCCTATGTGAAAGTGGAAACCACGAAGATTCTCAAACAGCACAAAGCATATATGGCACAGTTTGAAGAACTGCTGAACGATGAAAAAATCGCATAACGACAGGCACTTGTAAGCCATCAACGAGCCACCAGCTGCAAGTGCAGGACAGAAAACATCCGCGCCCTTGCGCCTGATAAAAATTGGAACTTTGATTTTCTCGCCCGGCTTTGCCACGGTGGGACGATCAAAGGAGCGTGCGTTTGAACAAAAAGAAAAAGTCCACAAACACTTCCCCTTACCCCGATGAAGCCATCGAACGTCTGGCACGGGCATTCTACCCGGCCATCCTTGCCTGCTGGAACAGTGAGGAAGGACAACGGTCACTTGTCGGGGCGAGGCCCCTCCATCTTGCTTGCGCAAGACCGTTCGGTCGCTTAAAAGCCCCACTGGGGCTTTCATTGCTCCGCTGCGCTGCGCAAACGCGAGCTTGCCGCATGGCAGGCGGAACAGGCTCACATCTCCGGCAAAGAAAAACAGGAAGTTCCCGCTGGGGAACTCCCTGTTGTACATATCGCTATCGTATGTGGATTTTGGCAGGGTGCGTCCGGGTGGACGCGCCCTGTTTTTTATTTTGCCCTTAATCTTCTAGCCCATGGTTTCCGGCCACCAGCCTGTATGATTTGCTACAGGTCGTTGGCCGGTTCTGTTATTTTTCGATTTCTTCCAGTGTAGGCATGGCAGGGATAGCACCGTGGCGGCTGGTGGTGATGCTGGCAGCCTTGTTGGCAAAAGCCAGAATGCTTTCCAGTTTGTCCACCGTCAGGGTGTCCAGCTCCTCCTTGCAGAGTTTGGACAGAGCCGCCCCAAAGAAGGTATCGCCTGCGCCGTTGGTGTCACCTACCTTGCAGGGAACGTCTGCCACACGGCCGGTTTTCTCTCCAAAGCGGTAGAATACGCCGTTTGCACCCAAGGTGACGAAAATCAGCCGGATGCCGTTCTGGGCAAGCTGGGCTGTGCCCTCGGCACAGTCGGTGGTGCCGGTAAGCAGGGGCTGCTCCTTTCAGCGGCGCACCAGCAGCGCCTGATACGGCTCCAGCTCCACATCCGCCAGCCAGACGGAAGTGCCCTCCGGGGTGTGATACTCGCCGCCCAGAGCGTCCAGACTTGCCCCTGCCGGGTACTCGGTAAAGTTGAACAGTCCCACCAGCGTTTCCTCGCCGCGCTTGCGCACCAGTGCCAGCACACCGGGGTTGTGGCTGTCCCATGTGGTCACCCACGCATCCGGGGCAAAGCAGGGGTCTGCCCGCATTTGGCGCAGCTGCTCCATGCCCTGCCACAGCTGGTTCTGCAGCGTGCCTTTTCGGGTGCGCTGCTTGGCATCTTCCCAGTTGAATCTGCTGCGGTGCAGGTTGCGGCTGTCCTCCACACGGTCAGGGTCGTTTTTGTAGTCCCAGCCGTTGAGCTGCGCAATTTCATCCCCGCAGTTCAGCATGGGGAAGCCCTGCAAAAACGCCATAGCAGTGTGCAGCAAAAGGTCACGCTTCACCGCATAGTCCAGTGCGGTTTTATCGTCCTTTTCCAGTGCCTGCTCCACGCCGCACAGGCTGGCAGTGGTGCCGCAGCTGCGGGCATCGCCGGTAGCAGGGTCGTAGTTGTACAGCTCGCCCTTTGCCCAGCTGCCGGGGAAATTGCCCTCATAGAAGTGGTACAGATATTCTTTATGCTTCTGCGGGTCGATGCCCAACCGGTTTTCCACCGCCTCGTCCAGACCCCAGCCGATGTCATCGTGGCAGCGCAGATAGTTCACAAACCAGCAGTTGTCCGGCAGGGCGTGGAGGGCGTCCAGCTGCGCCTTCAGCAGCCGGGTGTCCCGGCTGGCAAGGGCACCCCACAGGTTGACCATGGTGGACACGTTGTAGAGCATGTGGCATTCCGGCTTTTCGAGCGTGCCGAAGTAGGCGGCAAGCTCCTTGGGTGCCATGACCACCTCGCCCTTGAGGATGACCGCCGGGCAGACGCATTCCAATACCATGCGGAGCATCCGCACGATGGTATGCACCTGCGGCAGATTGCGGCAGTTCGTGCCGAGCTGCTTCCAGATGTAAGGCACGGCGTCAATACGGAACACCTCTACGCCGAGGTTTGCCAGATGCAGGATGCTCTTGGTCATGTCCACGAACACCGCCGGGTTTGCGTAGTTCAGATCCCACTGGTAGTCGTGGAAGGTGGTCAGCACCCACTTGTGCATCTCCTCGCACCATGTAAAGTTGCCGGGTGCGGTGTTGGGGAACACCTGCGGCACGGTCTGCTCGTACTGGTCGGGGATGGTGCGGTCGTCATAGAGATGGTAATAGGCCTGAAACCACGGGTCGCCCGCCTTTGCCGCCATGGCCCAGCGGTGGGTGCTGGCGGTGTGGTTCATGACAAAATCCAGACACAGGCTGATGCCGACCTTGCGCAGCTCCCGGGTCAGGTTTTCCAGATCCTTGTTCGTGCCAAGGGCAGGGTCTACGGTGTCAAAATCCTCCACCGCATAGCCGCCGTCGTTGTGGGGATGGGGCATCTGCAAAAGGGGCATCAGGTGCAGATAGGTCAGCTTCTGCTCCTTGAGGTAGGGCAGCTTCCTTGCCAGTTCTTTTAAGTTTCCGGCAAAGAGGTCGGCGTACATGGTCATGCCGAACATATTGCCCCGTTTGTACCACTCCGGGTCGGCAGAGCGTGCCTTGTCCAGTGCTTTCAGCTCAGCGCTGCGGGCGTTGTAGGCGTCTGCCATCTCTCGCTCCAGAATTTCCAGTCCTTCCCGGTTGTGGTACAGCTCCATGAACAGCCATTCCAGCTCATCCTTATGGCGGGCAAAGCGGGTGGAAAATGCAGGTTGATCCTTCATATCCTTTTATCCTTTTCGTGTAAGATGAAGCTGCACGCTGGGGTAATCGCCAAACAGCTGCGGCAGGACAAGTCCCGCATACAGCAGCGTGCTGCCGTTGAACCGCATCCCCTTGTGAATGCCGTCCTCTATGGCGCTGCCGCCGTCGTTGGCATACTGAGAGCCGAAATAGTCGATGCCATCCAGCTCATACACAGCATCTTCTTCCAGCCCACGGAAGCACAGGTGGATGGGCAGGGGATTCGCCTGCGGATGGGTCACCACCAGATTCAGCAGTGCCTCGCTGCCGTCCTCTGCGGCAAACTGCCATGCCGTGAAATATGCGTTTTCCGCCGGGTCGGTCAGCCGGTAATAATTGCCGGTACGGATCAGGTCGTTCAGCCGCTTGAACCGCTTGATCTGGTTTTTCACTGCAGTGCACTCGGCGCGCTTTAATTTGCCCAGATCCAGCTCGTAGCCAAAGGTGCCGCTCATGGCCACCACAGCGCGGGTGTCGATGGGGGTCGTGCGGCCGGTCTGGTGGTTGGGGCAGGCAGAAACATGAGCACCCATGGTGCAGACCGGGTAGCCAAAGGAGGTGCCGTGCTGGATCGTCAACCGTTCAATGGCATCGGTATCATCACTGCACCAGATCTGGGGATAGTAGCACAGCATTCCGGCGTCAAAGCGTCCGCCGCCGCCTGCGCAGCCCTCGAACAGCACCTCCGGGAAGCCCTGCGTCAGCCGCTCTGCCAGCGCATAAACGCCCAGCATATAGCGGTGCATGATCTCGCCCTGCTGCTCGGCAGGGAAAGCACGGCTGTACACATCGCTCATGCTGCGGTTCATATCCCACTTGATATACTCGATGTGATGCTCCCGCAGCAGCTTGCCGATGGCTTCTGCCAGATAGTCCACCACCTCCGGGCGGGAGAGATCCAGCACCAGCTGGTTGCGCCCCATGGCGGGCTTGCGTCCGGGCAGGGTCAGCGCCCAGTCCGGGTGGGTGCGGTACAGCTGGGAGTTCTCGTTGACCATTTCCGGCTCGATCCACAGACCGAATTTCATGCCCAGCGCATGGATCTGCCCGATCAGCGGGTCCAGTCCGCCGGGCAGTTTTTCGCAGTTCACGGTCCAGTCGCCCAGACCCTGATTGTCGTCATTCCGGGTGCCGAACCAGCCATCGTCCAGCACCATCATCTCCACACCGAGAGAGGCCGCTTTTTCCGCGATCTTTACGATCTTTTCAGTGTTGAAATCAAAATAGGTGGCCTCCCAGTTGTTGATCAGCACCGGGCGGCGTTTGTCCTTCCACGGGCCGCGGCAGATGTTGCGCCGCAAAAAGCGGTGGTACTGCTGGGAAAGCGGGGTCAGACCCTCTGCCGCAAAGGAGAGGATCACCTCCGGGGTGTCAAAGGTCTCGCCCGGCTTCAGGTTCCATGCAAAGCGCTCCTCCTGAATGCCGCTCACGACCCGGACAAGCCCGGTCTGAGAGCGCTCCACCTCCATCTGGTAGCTGCCGGAATAGACCATCATCACCCCGTAGCAGGCACCGCTGGTTTCCGTTGCATCCTGCTGGCAGAGGATTAGGAAGGGATTATTGTGGTGGCTGGAGCTGCCCCGCACCGAAGAAATGGTCTGGATATTGGTGCCCACAGCTTCCCGCTCCAGCTGCCGTTCCATAGCGTGTCTGCCATGGAAATGCAGCAGATCCCATCTGCCAAAGGGCAGATCCAGACAGGCAGATGCCGCCTTGTCCAGCCGCAGCGGATTCTCTCCGTGGTTTGTCAGCCGTGCCGCACGGGTGATGACATCCTGCTGTGCAAACACGCCGTACAGCAGCTCCAGCGTCAGACCGGTGGCCTCGTCCTGCATTCGGACGATCAGGGTCTCGGCATCGTTTTCCTCTGCGTGGGCACAGGGCAGACCGGTCAGCTGGTATTTGCCCGCCTCCACCGTGTGGCTCACATAGGTAAAGTCTGCGCCAAAGGCACCACGGCTGTCGGCCACCGTCAGGCAGGAGAGACGGAAATCGCCCACGTTGCAGCCGGTATACTCCTGTGGGAGCAGATCCGGGGAAACGCCCCGGTGGGTGCGGTAAGCGTAGTAATCCGGCGAAAATCCCCGGTCTGTGCGGGGATACAGCTGCATCAAGTCCCCGGTGCCGATGGTTTTGCCGTAGTACAGATGCAGCAGGTGCCCCAGCGCATCCACCTTCATGTGGTAGCTGGTATGGGCGGTCTCCAATACAAAAATGCGGGTCTCGGAATCAAATCGAATACTCATGGGTCCTATACCTCAACGAGATTATTTTTAACAGAAAAGCCGACAGACAGGCGATCGTGTCGGAACGGCTACCCGCCTGTCGGCTATGATGAAGGAGAAATGCGAATTGCTTATTTACCGCCGGTCATGGCAATGCCCTGAATGAACTGCTTCTGGAAGATCAGGTACAGGATCACCATGGGAATCATGGCCAGCAGGCTGCCTGCCATCAGCACCGGGAAGTTGGTGGTGTACTGACCGTTCAGGGTGGAAAGGCCGGCAGACAGGGTCATCATGTTCAGATCGGTGTTACAGATCAGCGGCCACATCAGGTCAGCATAAGCGAACACCGCCGTAAAGATGGCCAGTGCCGCCATGCTGGGGCCGGTCAGCGGCAGCATGACCTTGACGAAGGTCTGCCACTTGTTGCAGCCGTCCAGATACGCCGCCTCTGCGATCTCGTTGGGGATGCCCAGATACGCCTGCCGCAAAAAGAAGGTGCCGAAGGCGCTGACCAGACCGGGGAACACCAGCGCGAAGATGGAGTTGGTGGCTCCCATCTTTGCCAGCATCTGGTACTGCGGAATAATGAAGATCTGGCTCGGCAGCATCATCTGGATCAGCACCAGACTGAACAGCAGCTTTTTGCAGGGGAATTCCAGCTTGGCAAAGGCATAGCCCGCCATGGAGCTGAACACCACCGCAAAGATCACGCGGAACAGGATCAGCAGACCCGTATTGAGGTAGAGGTTGGTAAAGGGCAGGCTCTGCAATGCCTTGACAAAGCTGTCCAGATTCCAATGGGAGGGCAGGATCTGCGGCGGGATTGCCATAGACTCGGCCTGTGTCTTGAAGCTGGTGAGCACCATCCATACAAAGGGAAAGATCATGCTGATGCTGCCGAGGATCAAGACCAGATAGGTAAAGAACGTTACGACATTCTTTCTGGTTTTCAGACTGGCATTCATAGTTTACACCTCGTAATTGACCCACTTCTTCTGACCGATGAACTGCACCAGGGTGACCAGACCGATCAGCAGCACGGTCCACACCACAATGGCCGATGCGTAGCCCTTATTGCCGGCAATAAAGCTCTCGCGGTAGAACAGATACATCAGGCTCTGTGCGCTGGTCAGCGCAGGGTTCGTCTGCTCCACCATCATGTAGATCAGATCGTAGACCTTCAGGGAAGCCATCAGGCGCATGATGAGTACCACAAACAGGGTGGGCGACACCATGGGCAGCGTAATGCTGAAGAACTGGCGGATCTTGGATGCACCGTCCAGCTCGGCGGCTTCGTACAGGGACTGGGAAATGTTCTGGATGCCGGACAGCAGCAGCACGGCATCGTAGCCGATGGAGCTCCAGATGGAAACGATGGCACAGGTGACCAGAACGATCTTGGGGTCGGTCAGCCAGCGGATGTTCGTGCCAAGGACCTGATTCAGAATGCCATACTCCGCATTGAAGATCCACTTCCAGACCATTGCTACCGCAGCAGGAGCCACCACCATGGGCAGGAAGAAGATGGCACGGAAGGCGGTCTTGCCCTTGATCTTTGCGTTCAGCAGCACTGCCACGATCAGCGCCAGAAAAACGCCCACCGGCACAGTGAGGATGCAGAAGTAGAGGGAGTTCCAGTTTGCCTTCCAGAACTCCATATTCTTGAACATCTCAAGGTAGTTGTCCAGACCGCAGAACTGATAGGCTCCAAAGGCTTTTGTCTTGGAAAAGCTCATGTAGATGGTCTGGAAGAACGGGATAATATTCAGGATCATCAGACCGAGGATGGTGGGAGCTACCATGACCAGCCCCCAGAAACGCCCATCCCGGCCCAGCTTTGATGTGCTTTTCATTTGGTTCCTCCCAAGCTGCATTTTCAGCCCGCACTGGCCTGATCCACGATGTCCTGCATCTTCTGCAGGCCGGTGTCGATATCCTCGGTACCCGCGTAGATCTTCAGCAGCTCATCACTGACCTTGCTCTTCCACTCCGGGCGAGAGGCGTTGTTGACGCTCTGGATGCTGTACTCAAACATCTCAATGAAGCACTGGATATTGATGGGATACTCTGCAAAGCAGCCTGCCCAGGTATCCTCCAGACCCTGATAGGCGGGGATAGCCGCACCGCTTTCGCCCTGAATGCGCTGACCCTCCTCGCTGCCGAAGAACTTCAGGATATCCTTCACGGTGTCCAGATTCTTGTTGCTGGCAGCAGTCGCGTAGCACAGACCGTTGGAGATGGTGGCACGGCCGTCACCGCTTTCCGGGTCGGGGCACTTGGGCAGAACCGCCACATCCCACTTGCCCACCATTTCGGGGTAGTTCTGCAGCTCGGCAAGGATGTTCCAGTCGCCTTCCAGGAACATTGCGCCCTTCTCGGAGAAGAATGCGGTGCCGGGAGCGGTCTCGGCAAAGTAGGTCTGGTTCGGGCACCAGTCGTTCTGCTGGAGACCGATGTAGAACTTCATTGCCTTTTCGGTGGCAGGCTGGGTAAAGCCCGCCTTGGTCTTGTCCTCGTTCAAGATGTAGCCGCCGGCCTGATACACAAAGTTCCAGTAACCAAGCTGGTCGTCGGCGTATGCCATATAGCCGTACTTGCCGGTGGCATCGTAGATCTTCTCGGATGCGCTGACCAGATCATCCCAAGTCCAGTTCTCGTCCGGGTAAGCAACGCCGGCGGCATCGAACATCTCCTTGTTATACACCAGACCGACCGTGTCCTTGTCCTTGGGGACTGCATACAGGGTACCGTTGGAGCCCATGGCGTTAGACAGGGAAACATCCGAGAACTTGTCCTTCTCCACAATGTCGGAGCAATCTGCCAGCATCCCGTTGTCGGCATACTTCAGCAGCTCGTTGGTGTGCATCCAGAAAATATCCGGCATCTGGTTGCTGGTGGCGGCAGCCTCCAGCTTGGTCCAGTATTCGTTCCAGCTGGTGACCTGCACCTCAATGCTGACCTCCGGGTGCTGCTGGGTGTAGGCCGCACACATAGCCTCCATGCCTGCCTTCTGTGCAACGTCCCAGATCTGGAAGGTCAGTGCCTTCTTGCCGCCGGAAGAACCGCTGTCACTGCTGCCGCCGCAGGCTGCCAGCATGGATGCGGCGCTCATTGCTGCCATTGCCTTTACGAATTGTCTGCGAGAGATCTTCATTTTTGTTCTCCTCCAAAGTCCTTATTCCGTAGGGTGATCTTCGTATGGTGTCGCACCGGCCGGGTCGATTTTCTTGCTTTTGTCAGCTCTTACAAAAGCAGCGAGAAAATTTTGTGCATCATCACATTGCACAGTTTCTTTTCTCTTGTTGTGTCATTATTATACTATCTGCCAGCAGTTTCGTAAATGCAAAAATGCGACTTGTTATATCTCAATTTGAAGGAATACTGCGAATTATGTTGAAGTCATAACGCATTTTGGTATATAATAAGGAAAAGCGGACAGGAGGCATCTTGTATGCAAGAATGTACAAAAAGAAACGTATCAACGGAAACAAAATGCAGGTTCCATGTGTTTCAGGATGAGCGATTCGTCGATCTCAACTTATACCAATATGGCTGGGAGCAGACAGAGCCTCTACACTCCTATGGTCCCTATGCCCGCAACCACTATCTGTTCCACTATGTCATCTCCGGCAAAGGGCTTCTGCTTGCAAACGAACAGGAATACGCCATCGAGGGCGGGCATGGTTTTCTGATCGCTCCCGGTCAGGTCACCACCTACCGTGCCGATGAACAGGATCCGTGGGAATACACATGGATCGAGTTTGACGGTCTGCGTGCCCACGAAGCCCTGAACCTTGCAGGCATCAGCGGACAGAACCCGGTGTACTCGCCTGCGAGCACCAAAGCCGGACAGCTGCTGCAAGAGCAGATGCTCTTCCTGGTAAATCACAGTCAGGACAGCCCCATGCGTCAGATCGGCTACGGCTTTCTGTTTCTGGATCAACTTGTACAGTCCTCGGCCTCCCATCAGGCACAAAGTCCCCGCCGCCTGCGGGACTTCTATATGAAGGAGGCTCTGTCCTTCATAGAGCAGCATTACAGCGAAGATATCTCCATCGAGGATATCTCCTCCTTCTGCGGGCTGAACCGCAGCTATTTCAGCAAGGTGTTCCGGGATACCATGGGCGAAAGCCCGCAGGGGTTCCTGCTGCACTACCGCATGGCACGGGCGGCACAGCTGCTGACTGAAAGCCGCCTTCCCATCAGCACCATCAGCACCATGGTCAGCTATCCCAATCAGCTTCACTTTTCCCGTGCGTTCAAAAATGTATATGGCATCAGCCCGCGGGACTATCGTGCAAAGCATCTTGCACTATAAAAATCGGTCTCATTGTCCGCTATACGTCTTTCGTTTTTTTCAACATATAAAAACGCCCCATTTGTCAGACCGAATCCTGTCGGACAAATGGGGTGCTGTTCATTCAGGAGTCGCCCTGTTTTTGTTTTGCCTTTAATCCTCTGATCCATGGCTCCCGCCCACAATTTTCAAATACCCCTCCGGGTCACCGTTCAGAATCAAATCCGCGTAGCCCAGCGGGTCATTGTAGACGAGATAGTCTAACTCCGACCTCTGTGCCATGGTAACGTCCAACGCATCCTCGACCCCAGTGCAGTCGATGGAAATTTTTCTCCCATCCCGGAGCAGCAATTCCACGCACCCGGTATCCATATTAAACTGACAGGCTCTTGCATCGTATTTCATAGTCTTGCGTCCTTTCTGCCTTACGGCACCTTTACAGTTGTAACCTTCGTGATACGGTCTTTCTGATAAGGTTTTGGACACACAGCCGTCAGGGCAGAGCCGTTGTTCTCATTTCCAAAGAAAACAAAAAATCCGAACCCTTCTCCTATCGGAAAAAAGTTCGGATTTTGTTGTTGTGGTGCACCTCCAGGGACTCGAGCCCTGGGCCCACTGATTAAGAGAAACCAACGTGCAACAATCGTCGATTTCGACAATTACGCAGCTTCGTTGTTTTTATCGTTTTATCGCAAATTTGTGTTTTGCATCTGCTGCATTCTTTGCACCTGTTATCCACTCTTGCATCCGTTATCCAGCCGTTCCGGTGTGCAAAAAGTGTGCAAAAATGTGCAGAGCCAAAATCAGCACCTTAAAACAGGTATCGGATTTTTATGCAATGGGGTGAAAACAGGTCTGTTTCATCCGGCGAAAGGCACACTCTATATCACCAATTTATACCACACATCAAATGTACATCAACAATTTGATTCTTGGCAGGGATATGGACAATCGAACTGACACCGCCTTATATAAAAGGAGTTTTACCATGAACAAATTGCTTTCCTGCCGCTACAACATGGACACCAACCGGGTAGAAGCCCAGTTCGCTGATAGCTCTGCCGTTGCCATCGACTGCATCGCCATCGAGGACGAGTACGGCAACACCCCTGCACAGCGGGCAGAACTAGACTGGCTGCTGTACAACAAACCACTGGAATATGCACAGCTTGTGCTGAGTGGCGAGATGGAACACTATCTCTCGCTTGGCTGTGAGCACGGCAGACTGGAAGATTAAGCGCCCCCTAAAGAACACGATGCTCACCGACCTATGGTTTGCCATAAGCTGGTGGGCATCGCTTCTTATCCATAAGCAACTCGCTCTTTTCGGCTAACGCTTTTTTATTCGTAAATGTTTCCCTTGCAGAATCTGGCCAGATTCTCTATAATAAGAAAGAACTTTATAAATCTTCTTTCAAATGTAAAACCCGCTCTTGGAGGTGAATCATCCTATGACCGGCAGCGGAGCAAATAACCGCGATGTTAAAAAAATCAACCGCATCCGAACGATTCGCAGCATTTTTTCCTGCGACCGAATCTCGCAGCCGGAGCTTGCGGCAAAAGTCAACAACAGCTGGCCGACCGTATTGCAGAATGTCAAAGAACTGATGGCGATGGGACTGGTGCAGGAGGTCGGCACCTTTGAATCCACCGGCGGGCGCAAGGCGAGAGCATTCGCTCCTGTACGGGATGCCAGACTTGCGGTCGGACTGGAGATTACCCAGAATCATGTCGGAGCAGTTCTGGTCGATCTGTCCGGTAACCTTCTCCGCTATGAGCGTAAAAAGCGTCTTTATGAGCGATCGGACACCTATGCGGAAATGCTTGCCGGAATCGTGCAGGGGCTGATCGAAAAAGAGGGCTACCCGGTGGAAAAAATTCTGGGTGTCGGCATTTCGCTGCCCGGTATTCTGGACAAAGAGGGGCAGACATTGGTTTACTCTCATGCCTTGGGTCTGCGGAATGTTCCTACCGAAGAATTCAGCCGTTACATCCCGTTCTCCTGCCGGTTCATCAATGACGCGAACGCTGCCGGACTTGCTGAAGTGCGCGACCTCGAATCTCCCCGCAGCCTTGTCTACCTTTCTCTGAGCAACAGTGTCGGTGGTGCGATTCTGACCGGTGGAGCGCTCTATGGCGGCGACCATCTTCGTGCCGGAGAGTTCGGGCACAACACGCTCGTTCCCGATGGCCGCCCCTGCTACTGCGGAAAAAAGGGCTGTCTGGATGCCTATTGCTCTGCAAAAGTCCTCTCCCGACTGACTGACGGAAATCTTGCACTATTCTTTGATGGGTTGCGCTCTGGCGATGCAGCTTTGCAAACGGCATGGAATGAATACCTTTCTTACCTTGCTGTAGCAGTCAATAATCTGCGCATGACCTTCGACTGTGATGTAATTGTTGGCGGCTACGTTGGCGGATTTCTGGCAGAGTTTGGCGAACCGCTCCGGGAAATGCTGGTCGAGCGTAATACGTTTGAGCCGGACAGTTCCTACCTGAAGTTCAGCCGCTATAAGCTGGAAGCCTCTGCCATGGGAGCCGCTCTGCTCCATATCGAAGCCTTCATTCAGAACCTATAAACCTTCCCATCGAGGACGGCACCTGCCGTCCTCGATTTTTTGCACAATTCCGCCGCTTTTTCCTTGTGCAGTTCTCCGAATCCGCGAAAAAGGGCTTGACTTTGGTTGTGCGGTGTGCTAATTTGTAGTCACATTCATAAACACTTTATAAAAGTCAATAAACAAACAAAAACGGAGGTCATCTTATGAAAGGCACAATGAAAGTTGCAGTCATGAACGGCATCGGCAAGATGGGCTACACCACCCGCCCGATCCCCACACCCAAAGAGGACGAAGTTCTGGTCAAGCTGGAATACGTTGGCATCTGCGGCAGCGATATGCACTACTATGAAACGGGTGCGATCGGCAATTATGTAGTCAAGCCGCCGTTCGTGCTGGGCCACGAGCCGGGCGGCACAGTCGTGGAAGTTGGCAGTGCTGTCAAGCATCTGAAAGTCGGCGACCGCGTTGCGCTGGAGCCGGGCAAGACCTGCGGTCACTGCAAGTTCTGCCGTGAGGGCAAATACAACCTCTGCCCGGATGTCGTGTTCTTCGCTACTCCGCCGGTAGACGGTGTTTTTCAGGAGTATGTGGCCCATGAAGCAAACCTCTGCTTCAAGCTGCCGGACAACGTAAGCACCATGGAAGGTGCGCTGATCGAGCCTCTGGCTGTTGGTTTCCACGCAGCCAATCAGGGCGGTGCTCATGCCGGTCAGACTGCGGTGGTCATGGGTGCAGGCTGCATTGGTCTGGTCTCCATGATGGCGCTGAAAGCCGAGGGTGTTTCCCGTGTTTACGTTGTGGATATCATGCAGAAGCGTCTGGATAAGGCTCTTGAACTGGGTGCAGACGGTGTGATCAACAGCCGCGAAAAGGATGCCGTCCAAACGATTCTCGACCTGACCGATGGTCTGGGCTGCGACCTCGTTATCGAGACTGCTGGTACAGAAATCACTACCCGCCAGGCCATTGAGATGGCGCAGAAGGGCGCAAACATCGTTCTGGTTGGTTACTCCAAATCCGGCGAGATGACCCTGCCTATGAGCCTTGCACTGGACAAGGAACTGACCTTCAAGACCGTATTCCGTTATCGCCACATTTACCCCATGGCGATCGATGCCGTTGCTTCCGGCAAAATCAACCTGAAGGGCATTGTGACCAACATCTTTGACTTTGACGACATCCAGAATGCCATGGACAAGAGCATTTCGGACAAGGCCAACATCGTCAAAGCAGTGGTGAAGATTGCGGAGGAAACGAAGGTATGAGTTTTCCGCAGGTTCTGACCGGTGTGGCGCACATTGGCATCCCGACAAATGATCTCGACAAGACCATTGCATTTTACAAGAAGCTGGGGTTTGTTTCTGCGCTGGAAACGGTAAACAAAGCCGCCGGGGAGCGCGTTGCGTTTCTTCAGCTTGGCGATCTGATGATCGAAACCTATGAAAACCATCGTGCGGCGGAAAAGGCCGGAGCAATCGACCATGTAGCTCTGGCAACGACCGATATCGAAGCCGCCTTTGCTGCAGCAAAAGAGGCAGGGATGCACCTGCTGCATTCCAGCATCCAGTCACTGCCGTTCTGGGAAAACGGTGTGCGCTTTTTCATGGTCGAAGGCCCGAATAAAGAGAGAATAGAGTTCTGCCAGAAATTATAAGCATCGCGTCAAGAGGAGAAAGGAGCGCGCCGTATGAGTTACACAGCAGAGCCGAAACAGCAGGATACGAACATCAAAGTCCCTCTGATCAGTAAAATCGCTTACGGCATGGGCGATGTGGGCTGCAACTTCAGCTGGATGTTCGTTGGCAACTTCTTGATGATTTTTTACACCGATGTCTGCGGCATCAGCATGGCGGCAGTGTCCCTCCTGATGCTGGTCTCCCGCTTCTGGGATGCCATCAATGACCCCGTGATCGGTTCGCTGAGCGACCGCACCCGTTCCCGCTGGGGACGCTACCGTCCATGGCTGCTGTTCGGCGCACCGGCAACTGCTGTGGTGCTCGTGCTGACGTTCTGGGCGCACCCCGCATGGTCAGACAGTGCCAAGAGCCTGTATATGTACATTACTTACTGTGTACTGGTTCTGGGCTATACCTGCGTGAACATCCCTTATGGTACGCTCTGCGGCACCCTGACCCAGAACATCGAGGAGCGTGCGAAAATCAACGCCTCCCGCTCCGTCTGTGCCATGATCGCCATCAATATCATCAACATCATCACCCTGCCTTTGATCTCTGCTTTTGGCGGTGATAATGCAGCACGGGGATATCTTCTGGTGACCGTCCTTTACGGCGGTATCTTCACCCTCTGTCACTGGTTCTGTTTTGCCAAAACCAAAGAGGTCGTCCAGCCCCCGGAGCGGAAAAAAGTCTCACTGAAAAAGCAGTTGGATGCAGCGCTTCAGAACAAGCCCTACCTGATTGCACTGGCGGGTCAGTTCCTGTTCGGTGTGACGCTGTATGGCCGCAATGCCGACCTGCTCTATTACTTCAAATATGTGGAAGGCAACGAGAATCTGTTTACCATCTACTCGATGATCCTGATCGTTCCCTCCATTCTGGGTGCTGCGGCATTCCCCTTCGTGTTTGAAAAGCTGAGCAACAAAGGGCACACCGCTTCCCTTTTCGCTGCCGGAACCGGCGTTTCCCTGATTGCGCTCTATTTCTTCAGTGCAGTTTCTTCTCCCATTCCGTTCTATACATTCGCTGCACTGTCCCAGTTCTTCTTCTGCGGATTCAATACCGCCATCTACGCCATCGTTCCCGACTGCGTGGAGTATGGCGAGTGGAAAACCGGTGTCCGCAACGATGGTTTCCAGTACGCATTCGTTTCACTGGGGAACAAGCTGGGCATGGCGATTGGCACCTCTGCGCTGGCTGGTGTGCTGAGTGCATTGAGTTTTGCCCCCAATCAGGTGCAGAATGCTGCCGTGCAGAATGCGATGCACTATGCATTCTCGCTGCTTCCCGGTGCGCTGTGGCTGGTAACAGCGATTGTCCTGTTCTTCTACCGAATCAGTAAGCGTTCGTATAACCAGATTATGTCCGAACTGAACGCTAAAAAAGCAGGTTGAGGTGATACCATGTTTGATGTTGTAGCTTTGGGAGAAAGCCTGATCGACTTTACCCCGAACGGAACCAATGCACAGGGCATCGAATTGTTTGCCCGGAATCCCGGCGGTGCACCCGCCAATGTCCTTGCCATGAATGCCCGTCTGGGCGGCAAAACAGCATTCATCGGAAAAGTCGGCAAAGACGGATTCGGCGATTTTCTCCGTCAGACCCTTGTGGAAAGCGGCATTGATGTGTCCGGTCTGGTGATCGACGAAAAGATTCCCACGACCCTTGCCTTCGTTCAGCTTGACAGCAAGGGAGACCGCTCCTTTACCTTTTACCGGAACCCCGGTGCCGATGTGATGCTGACTTCGGCAGAAGTCAACAGGAATCTGATCGACGATGCTGCCATCTTCCATTTCGGCTCTGTCTCTCTGACCGCCGACCCGAGCCGCACCGCCACGTTGGAAGCTGCGCGGTATGCACGGCAGCAGGGCAAGCTGGTCAGCTTTGACCCCAATTACCGTCCGCTTCTGTGGGAGCACCCGGCAGATGCCGTTGTCCAGATGCAGGAAGGTGTCACGCTGGCGGATCTTCTGAAAGTTTCCGAGGAAGAAATGCAGCTTATCACAAACGAAAGCGACCTTGCCCGCGGCTCACAAGCCCTGCTCGAAATGGGGCCATCTCTTGTGCTGGTATCGCTGGGTGCAAAGGGTGCTTATTACCGGAACGCTGTGGGCGCAGGGCATCTTCCCACCTATGATGTGCCTACCGTGGACACGACGGGTGCAGGCGATGCTTTCATGGGCGCAATTCACTACCAGCTGCGGAGAAAAGCTGCGGAGAATTTGCGTACCCTCCCTGCATTTGAGCTTGAAGAAATCGTCCGCTTCGGCAATGCAGCGGGCAGTCTGACCACGACAAAGGGCGGCGCAATCCCTGCAATGCCCTCCATGGTGGAAATTCAGAACTGCATTGCCTCTATCCCACTGATGTAAAAGAAAGGATACCCTATGACAAAATTACAGATCAGAATGCGGCAGGTCGATCAGGTCAAGGACTTTGTAGATTTGCTGTCCAAATATCCCTATGAGATGGACTTAGTCTCCGGGCGATATACCATTGATGCCAAATCCCTGCTTGGCATTTACAGTCTCGACCTGAGTAATCCGCTTACCCTTGTGATTTATTCCGATTCCTGCGAAGAACTGCTGACACAGCTCCATGCGCTGCTCCCAGATTGCATCGTCTGATTTTCTACGCTTTTCTCCTTCTTCCATTTGCACCGTTCAATTCTGGTTCTCCTTCACCAGAATCGGGCGGTGTTTTGATTTGTATAAGTCCTACTATCACCGCATTCCCTTAATAAATTTTGCAAGCCCATATTGATGTGCCTCATTGCCTTGTCAAGAGGGCTGGCACCGCCCAGCCCTCTCTCTTTTTGCCAAAGTTTTCATTGCTTTTTCTTGCACACTGCCGAAAGTGACGTATTCTCAAAACTTTTTGTTGACACGGCTCGATTTTTGTGGTAGTCTATTCCAACAATTGAATATAACATATTTTTACATATTCGTTCAGACCCTGCGGGGCTGAACATTTTGGATTTCAGCCGTTACATAACCGACTAGCATGACCTTCCAGAAAAAGCGAAGGCAGGGCTGGTCTGTTTTGTGACGGCTTTTTTATTGCCGTTTTGCCCGTTGGACCTTGAAAACCGCATGACCGTCTGTATGGGATACCCGGCGATGACCCTGAGAAGGAGAGCCGGAAAACGCCGCCGGAGGGGGGCAGGAAAGCCATGCAGAGAGAACGGCAATTCACCTCATGTGGTCAAAATGAGCACATGAGGTGAAACGGACGTTTATCTACTCGTTGCAGCAGAGAAAATCCATGTGGCCAAATTGACCACATGGAAAAGCCGCAGCACCAGAGAAAGGACGTGTGCCTATGGGAAACAACTTTACCCCTGCATGGATCAAGAAAGGCTTTTTCAACGAATCCCTGTTTTGTGATGATTTTCTGAGTACCCACCAGCTGCTTTACTCGAATGGCGCATTTTTCACCCCGGAAGGCAGGGTTACGGACACCATGAACCTGCGCTGTGAAATTTTCGATATGCTGCGAGACCATATCGGCGCAAATATCGCAAAACGGGTCAGCAATGTCGTAGATGTTCTGAAACTGGCGGCACAGGTGGAGGACTTTCCGCCTGTCACCGACCGTATCGCACTGGCAAACGGCACCCTGTATCTGGACGGTACCTTTCAGGAGGGCAAGCCGGAGATCGTCCGCAACCGGCTCCCGGTCAAGTATGACCCGAAAGCCGCCCAGCCCGTCCACTGGCTGCGGTTTCTGTCCGACCTGCTCTACCCGGAGGACATCCCCACAGTGCAGGAGTTCATCGGGTATTGCCTGATTCCCAGCAACAAGGGGCAGCGCATGATGGTCATCAAGGGCAACGGCGGTGAGGGTAAGTCGCAAATCGGCGTGGTGCTGTCCCGGCTATTCGGCTGCAACATGAAGGATGGCAGTATCGGCAAAATCTCGAAGAACCGCTTTGCCCGTGCCGATCTAGAGCACACCCTGCTCTGTGTGGACGATGATATGCGGATGGAAGCCCTGCGCCAGACCAACTATGTCAAGTCCATCGTGACCGCACAGGGGCAGATGGACTTGGAGCGCAAGGGCAAGCAGAGCTATCAGGGTTGGATGTACGCCCGCCTGCTGGCGTTCAGCAATGGCGATTTGCAGGCATTGTATGACCGCTCGGACGGTTTCTATCGTCGTCAGCTCATCTTGACCACCAAGGATAAGCCCCTGTCTCGTGTGGATGACCCGGACATTGCCGAGAAGATGGCGGCAGAGGTCGAGGGCATCCTGCTGTGGGCATTTGAGGGCTTGCAGCGGCTGGTGAAGAACGGCTTTCAGTTCACCGAGAGTGACCGTGCCAAGCGCAACCGGGAACTGGTGAAGCGGGACAACAACAATGTGTTTGATTTCCTTGAATCCGAGGGCTACATCCGCCTGAAGGCGGATGCCTGCACCAGCTCGAAAGAGCTGTATGAGGTCTATCGAATGTGGTGTGAGGAGAACAGCCTGAATGCGATCAAGGCACGAGGGTTCAGCGATGCGCTGATCGCCAACCAGCGCAGGTATAATCTGGAATCCACCAACAACATCGTCAATTCGTCCGGGCGGAGAGTCCGAGGCTTTGTGGGCATCGAAGCCCTTGTGCAGCCCGACCTCACCCCCAATGGCTGGCGGGCATGACCCGCTTTTGATCCCCCTATATGGTGCGTTTTCGGTCTTTCGCTGCGTACGTGCGTACAGAGAAAACCGCCTGCTGCGTACGCACGTACGCAGCAAAACGCCCAAGTTCTCCTTTATAGGGGGTGTTGGCAAAGTGTCAGATTGACAGTTTGCCAAAATCAGAGGGTCAAAATGACCCTCTGAAAAACCGGACGAGCTGTCCTTCAGGGCAGCTTGCCCGGAGCAAGAGTGCAGAGAGCGCAGCTCTTTGCCCCAGTGATATGATGCTGTGCGTCATATACTACTGGGTATTATCTGGCGCAAAATGGCGGCAGATCCAGCAGCTCCGCTGCTGCGTTCTCCCACGCCAAACTGATGAAACGGAGGGATGTCTATCTGAAACTGACACGACACAACGGACGAGCCGGAACCCACGGCACCTATAACCCCAGGCACAATGACCGCAGTTTCAACCTTGCCAACAGTGAGCACATCGACCCGGAACGAGCCAAGGGCAACATCTATTGGGACTGCTTCCACGGTTTCCGTTCGGCTCTCGACCCACAAGACCCGGACGATCTGGGGGCGACCTTCTCGGATGTGGAACGGCAGTTCTATGAGAGCCGCTATTCCAATTTTGTGGAAAGTCAGAACGAGCGCAACGCCAAGATCCGGCACATGGAACGCAACCGCTCCATTCCCGACCTACTGTCCAGCCGCAAGACCTGCCCAGAGGAAACTATCTACCAGCTTGGGACGCTGGATGAACACGCTTCCACAGAGGACTTGCTGAACATCGTCACCGAGTTCATTGACGAGTTCAAGGCCAAGTTTGGCGAACACATTCATGTGCTGGACTGGGCACTGCATCTGGACGAAAGCACACCCCACATCCACGAGCGTCATGTGTTCGACTGCGAGAATCGGTATGGCGAGGTAGCTCCCCAACAGGAAAAGGCACTGGAAACGCTGGGCTTCGACCTGCCCGACCCGGGCAAACCCCTCAGCCGCCGCAACAACCGCAAAATCGCCTTTGATGCCGCCTGTCGGAAGATGCTGTTTGAAATTACCAAGCGGCACGGGCTGGAATTGGAGGAAGAAGCAGAATACGGCAACCGGCAGTATCTCGAAAAGCAGGACTATATCCTTGCCAAGCAGAAGGAGCAGCTTGCTGCCCAGCAGAGCAAGCTGGACGAATTGACCCTCAGGGTCAACGACATGGAAACGCTGATCGATGAAGTTTCGGCTGCGGCCTATGACAAGGCGGTGGAGGTCGTGACGGACGTAGTGCGCACCGAGACCCGGAAAGAGGATATGCGGATGATCGAGGACACGAAGAAGTGGGTGCTGTCCCCGGAACGTAAGGCTCCGCAGACCACGAGAGAATACGCCGCCCACCGTTTGGACACCGTGCTGGACAAGTTCCTCAAGACCATGCAGACCACCACCGCACGTCTGCAGGAGAAGCTCCTGAAGCCGGAAGTCCGTCAGAAAGGCAAGGAGCAGGTTAAGGAGAAAGCACGAGATTCCGTCCTGCAACTGCTGAACCGCTTACAGGCAGAACAGGGGCAAAACAAACCAACGGCGCAACCCCGCAAACAGGAGGGGCACTCGGAAATCTGAACTCATCGGGAACGTTTGGGGCAGAAAGCTGGCACTTTCTGCCCCGGCACCCGGTTACAAGGAAACGGAGGTCTGCCTATGAATATGAATCGGCCTGACATGACCGAAGATGTGAAATCCAAAGATTATACGAATAAGTCCTTACAAAAGGACTCGAACCCGGTTACAATGAAAGCGTCCAAATCCCCTGCCACAGAATCTTCTGACCAGACCAAAGCAGCCAAGCACGAACCTCTTGTTTACCGGGTGGAGGAAATCGCCCAGCTTTTGGCGATTTCTCCTCGCGCTGCGTACAACCTGTGCAACACCACGAAGGATTTTCGGGTGCTGCGCATCGGCACCAGTATCCGGGTGAACAAGCAGAGTTTCGACAGCTGGTTTGCGGCGGTCTGAGGGAGGTAATCTATGGCATCTATCATGAAGCGCGGAGATTCCTACTCCGTCCGTTACAAGTACAAAGACCATTCCGGTAAGCCCTGCGAGGGATGGGAGAGTTTCAAGACTAGGAAGGAGGCGCAGGAGCGAAAGATCACGGTCGAGAAAGAATTGCTGGACGGCACATTCCTCGTCCCCGACACCATGACGGTGGAGGAGATGCTGTACAAATGGATTCCGATCCAGTCCACCAAGCACAAATGGTCTCCCAAGACCTACACCCAATCTGTGGCGATGGTGCAGAATCTTATCGTGCCGTATATCGGGAAGCGGAAGGTACAGGAGCTGCGAACCTACGACATCGAGAAGTTCTATGCCACCCTTGCCAAGATCCCCTGCGGGCAGCACGTCCACGGCGTAAAGCAGACCCTAACCGACAAGCAAAAAAGCGGCTGCTGTCCAGCACCTCTATCCACGAGGTCCACACGCTGCTCAAGACCGCATTTTCCTATGCGGTGGAATGGGACTTGATCCACAAGATTCCCCTGCCCCGTGATGCACCCAAGGTCAACATCGAGGAACGCACCATCTGGGACGAGAAAACCATGCTGGCAGCCTTGCAGACCATCGAGAACCCCGCCCTGCATCTGGCGGTGCACATGAGCATGATCCTTTCGCTCCGTGAGGGCGAAATTCTCGGCTTGCAGCCGAGTGATCTGGACTTTGATGCCGCCGATGGGCGTGGTACCATCTCGGTCAGCAAGACCATGCAGAGAGCCAACAAGGACGCTCTGGAAAAGCTTGACCCCAAGCAGGTCTACTACACCTTCCCGGATAGGCGTGAGGGCAGCAAGTCCTCTCTCATCCTGAAAAAACCCAAGACCAAGAAGTCCAACCGCATCCTGTATATGACAAAACCTCTAAAAGAGGAACTTCAAGCATGGCTTGAAAAGCTCAAACAGGACGAGCAGAACGCCCCGGAGAAGTACAGCAACTGCGGGCAGCTGTTCCGGCTCCCGGATGGTCTGCCCATCGCGCCGGAGCTGCTGACAAAGTGGTACCGCCTGTGGAGAGCCGAGCACCCGGAGTTTGAACAGATTGTGTTCCACGGCCTGCGGCACTCCAGTGCCACCTACCAGCTCTTGCAGTCGGACGGTGACTTCAAGTCGGTGCAGGGCAACACAGGTCATGCAACGGCATCTGTCCTGATGGACACCTACGCTCACACGCAGGACAAGCCCCGGTTGGAGCTGACCGAGAAGATCGAAGCAAACTTCTACTCCCAAGACCTGACCTCGGCAGCATCCCAGCCCCAGCAAAACGAAAAGCCGGCGGCAACAAAAATCTCCGGTAGGGAGATCCTTGAAGCCATCCGGCTGATGGACGCAGACGAACGCAGAGAATTGACAAGAGCCTTGTTCGCCTAAAATTTCTTCTTTTTATGCAAAGGAAAGCAGGCTGTGCAAACCTTGCGCAGAAAAGCCCCTGATTCGGGCAAATGTGCAAACGGTGTGCAGAAAGTGTGCAGCCGCTTTCCTACATAAAGAAAGAACGCCAAATCTTACGATTTGACGCTCAATATCTGGTGCACCTCCAGGGACTCGAACCCTGGGCCCACTGATTAAGAGAGCAAGCCGCCGGTTCGTCTCAATTTATGGAAGTTTCGAGCTATCGTCATTTTCAATCAAAGCAACGTGATTTTTCTCCCGGCAGTTTCTGCATCCTTTGTCGGATTTCGCATCGAAAAGCACCCTCTGCACGTTTTGAAACCGTGCAAAATCCGTGCAGAAATCGTGCACTTACTCCCAGACAAACTGAAAACCACTTCATCCGACAACGACTTGACGGCATTAGTTCGAGTGACCGCACACCAAAAATCAAGTCTTGGAGGATACTACTATGATGAACCTGCTTTCCTTCCGCTAATCACCTTTGTAAACAGCGTGGTCTCCACCGCCTGCGCTGTGCTTTTATACCTAGCCCTGCGCCCGGCTCTGGAGTGCACCGGTCTTTTGACCAAAGCTGAAGCAAAACAAACGCCCCGGCCCGCAACGCCCAAAGCAAAAAGTCCCACGCCCGCCTTTCCGGTGCGGCATGGGACTTTTTGCATTTCCAGCCCGCTGTGCGGCAGGTGCTTGGAAACTGCTGCTGGTCTTCACCGCATGACGGTGGTGGAAAGGGTCGTAGACCAGCTTTTTCCGGGTGCAAGACAGACGGCGGCGGCGCGCTCGCTCCACTCCTGCGGGTCGGTCTCTGCGCTGGGCAGAGAGTGCCATGGCTCGATGCAGACAAAGCGGACCGGCTTTGCCAGCGCGCTCCAGATCAGCTTGTACGGAAAATCCTCAACATTGCAGACGATGTGCCGCCCGCTGTCTTTTTCATAAATGCCCAACGTTCTGGTCCGCAGCCCCGCCATGCAGAAGCTGTCGTTGGAAAACAGATCATCGGTCAGCTGGATCTTCTCGGCATTTTTCCATTTGTAATAGCACTTTCCGCTGAGCAGCCCATGGGGCCGGGCATCCAGAATGACCGGGCTTTCCGGCCGGTCAAACCGGAACTCGTAATCCTCTGTGGTATGGTGACGGTCAAAGGGGATGTTGAATGCGGGATGAAAGCCGATGCCGAAGCGCAGCTCCTCGCTGCCGGGATTTTCCACGGTCAGAGTGTGGCAGACCGTCCGGTTCTCCAACCGGAACGTGCTGCGCAGAATAAAATCAAAGGGGAACTGCGTCGCCTTAAGCTCCGGGCTGGAACGCAGCTCCAAGACGATCTCGTTCTCATCAGCCCGCACCAGCGTGTGTTCCACATCCCTGGCAAAGCCCTGCTTGACCACATGGTAGGTCTTGCCTTTGTGAGAGTAGGAGCTGCCGGGCAGCTCCCCTGTCCACGGAAAAAGGATGGGCGCGTGACGGGGCCAGACCTCCGGGTCAGCCTGCCAGAGCACCTCCTCCCCGGCATCGTTTTTCAAACTGACCGCCTCGGCTCCATGGGTGTCCACCGTAAGGGTCAAAAAATCATTCCGAAGCACTGCCTGCATGGAAAACACCCCCGTTTACATGGTCTTTTCGTACAGCTTGATAATGTCCCTGACTGTGCTCTGGCGGGGGTTTGCCGGGATGTTGCCGCTCTTCATGGCATCCTCTGCCATCGCAGGGATCTTTTCGACGGTGACACCCACCTCCGACAGGGTGGCGGGGATGCCAAGCTGCCGGTTCAGGCGGCGCAACTCCTCCACCAGCAGCTCCGGGGTAAAGTTTTCGGTGGAGCCGCTGCCTTCCCGGATGTAGTTGTAGATGACCTCATAGCGTCCATGGTCCGCCAGTGCATTGTACTCCACCACGTTGGGCAGCAGGATGGAGTTTGCCACCCCGTGGGGCACGTTGAAATACGCGCTGACCGGGTGGCTCATGGCGTGGACATTGCCCAGCCGGGCCCATGCAAAGGCGATGCCTGCAAAGTTGGAGCCCAGCATCATGGCGCAGGCGGCTTCCTCGTCCTGACGGTTGGCCACAAAGCGGCGCAGGCTGCCGCCGATGAGCTCCATGGCCTTTTCCGCCATGGCGTCGGAGAAGGGGGTAGCGTTGCGGGAGACATAGGCCTCCATGGCGTGGATGAGGGCGTCCACGCCGCAGGACGCAGCGATGGAAGCGGGAGCCGTCATGATCAGCTCGGGGTCCAGCACGGCGTATCTGGGCAGGATCTCGTAGCTGAACACCGAGAGCTTGTAGTTGCGCTCGGTGTCCGTGATCACAGCAGAGGCCGTCACCTCGCTGCCGGTGCCTGCCGTAGTGGGGATGGCGATCATCGGCACGATGGGGCCGGGCACCTTGTGGTTGCCCTCGTAGTCGGTGATCCTGCCGCCATAGTTGGCCAGGATGCCCACAGCCTTGCCCACGTCCATGGAGCTGCCGCCGCCCAGCGCCACGATGCTGGTGGCTCCGCATTTCCGGTACAGGTCCGCGGCCTCGTTGACCACCGCCATGGTGGGGTTGGGCACCACATCCAGATAGCTGGTGCACTGCAGCCCCGCCGTCTCAATGATATCCTGCACCTTTTTGACGACGCCGATCTTTTCCAGTCCGCGATCCGACACCAGCAGGATCTTGTCCGAGCGGCTCTCGGTCAGGATCTCCGGCAGCTTTTTCAGACTGCCCATGCCAAACTGGATGTTCTGGGGAATCTTAAAGTTGAAGTCTTTCATCGCTGTGCTTCCTTTCTATCGTTACCCGTTAAAAATGGAGTTCGGTCCTCTGGATCAGATCCTTCTGCAGCGGCTTGCCCAGTTCCACAAAGTAGGCGCTGTATCCCGCCACGCGGACCAGCATGTCCTTGTAGTCCTCCGGCTTTTTCTGGGCAGCCCGCATGGTGGCGGCGCTCATAATGTTGAACTGGACGTGCATGGCCCCCTTGTGGATGTATTCCTCAATAAAGGCTGCCAGATTGTCGCGGCCTTCGATGCCCGCCACCGCCTCCTGCGGGAAGCGGAGGTTCATCAGGGTACCGTTGGTGGCAAGGCTGTGGTCCACCTTGGTCAGGGAGTTGACGATGGCGGTGGGGCCGTTGATGTCATGGGAGCCAAGCTCCGTATGGACCGGGCCCATGTTGTCCGAGATGGCCTCCCCCGCCTTGCGTCCGTCCACCGATGCGTTGGTGTTCAGGCCCATGGCAACGTTGGCGTTGACCGAGTAGACACCGGGGCTGAAGATTCCGCCACGCGGCGTTTTGCGTCCGGCAATGTGCCTGCAGTAGGTCTCGAACATGAACCGGAACAGCGCATCGGCGTAATCATCGTCGTTGCCGTAGTGGTGGACTTTGGAGCTGTTGACGAGAGCGTACAGCTTCTCATAGCCCTTCCAGTTGTGCTTGACGGCTTCCAGCAGTTCGGCGCCTGTGCAGCGCTTTTCGTCAAAGACCAGCTGCCGGATGGCAGCCAGCGAGTCGGCACAGGTGGCAATGCCGCTGGCCTGAGGGCCGATGCCGTTGTACTTGGCACCGCCCTCGGTCAGGTCGTGACCGGACTCCATGCAGTCCTCAAACAGCGCCGAGACGTAGGGCAGCGGTTTGAGCGCCCGGTGGGCATTCTCGATGACGCAGAGGCTGGAGCACATCTGGTTGGTCCAGTACTCAAACTGGGCATCCACGCTCTGCCGGACCTCCTCAAAGCTGGCATAGCGGTCCAGCCTTCCGGTATCGGGACCAAGATGTCCACCCAGTGCGCCGCACCGGCTCCAGCGGGGGCAGTGCGGGCCGCAGTCAAGGCAGCGGCCTCCGTTGAGCACCATCTCCATCATCTTGGCGGTGTTGACATAGGCGGCGTCGTGCCAGCCGTATTCCCGGCCCGGCAGGCTGATCTCCACACAGCCCACCACGCAGTAGTCGCGGGCTTCCTCCAGAGTCATCCCCTTGCGCAGCATGCCCTTGATCGCAGCGCTGTCGTTGAAAAGCTTGGGGTGGCCGTAGCCGGCGCGGATGCACTCTACCGCCTTGATGCGGAGCTCCTCCGGGGTGCCCTCGTGCATCCGCACACAGACCCACGGGTTCATCATCCGGGTGTGGGCAGAGGCTTCCAGCATCAGCATGGTCAGGTCGTTGGTGGCGTCGGTGCCGTCCCGCTTCACGCCGCCAATGGTCAGGCTCTCGCCGCCAAAGCCCCTGCCGTTGCGCAGCGCCATGCTGCCCCGGTCCTTGAGCTTGGTGGGGTTGTTGAGCTTGACATACTCCACTTCCAGCAGTTCCAGCGCGAACTCCTTGGAAAGGCTCTTGTCCGCCTGATAATAGGGGTAGAGCCACTGGTCCATCCGTCCATAGGAGATGGAGTGGCCGTTGGACTCCACACAAATGAGCATCGTGGCAAAGTGGAACAGCTGCAGCGCCTGCCAGAAGGTCTTTGGCGTGCCGCCTGCCACAGCGCGGCAGTTGGCGGCGATCTGTTCCAGCTCGGCCTTCCGCCCGGCTTCCTGCTCGCGGGCTGCCATTTCCTCTGCCAGAACCGCATACCGCAGGATGTACTTTTTTACAGCGCCGTACATGATGATGACCGCCTGATAGAACTCCCGCTTGGTGCAGAACTCGGGGTCGTGCATGTCCAGCGCCGCCAGCTTTTCCCGGGCACGCTGCAGCAGACCGTCAAAGCCCAGCTGCATCAGGCGGGCGTAATCCACCGCCAGATGACCGGTGCCGGCGTAGTGGTAGAGGTTGGTCTGGTAGATTTTTTTGCCCGCCTCGGAGCCCTTGAGCTGGTCCTCGTCCAGACGGACGTTGATGTAATCGTCCAGCGTGCGGCCCTTCCACCAGCGGCACAGCTCCAGGATCTCCTGCTTTTCCTGTTCGCTGCGGATGGTGAACTGGTCATGCTCCCGCTGCTCAAAGGGGTGGTTCTGCACTTCGTCCAGGATCCAGTTGACCGAGAACTCCGGGTAGATGGGGGCAGATTTGATGGGCGAAGCGATCTCGCCCACGATCAAGTCGTCGTCGCAGATCTCTATGCCGCAGTGCAGCAGCACATTTTCAAAGGCGTAGGCCACCTTCTGCTTTTCGGGCAGGTGTTCGTGCTGCCGGTAGCTCTGGGTGACAAGGCGCAGACGCTCCACGTCCACGTCATAGCCCCGGTCCAGAAACGTCTGGCGCAGTTTGTTGATGCGGGGATAGGGGGACCAGTCCTCGTGATGGACCTGATACCCCAGACAGTAAACTTTATCATACGGCTCGGTGCCGCGTGCGTTGGTGTGGACAGCTGCCATAACGGTTTCCTCCTTGGCGTGATGCTTTATTCCGGTCGGTTCTCTTCTTTTTCCCGGGTACCCACCAGACAGTGGATGCCCCGGCTGTTGAAATACTTTGCGATCTCCTCGACCCGCCGCTGAAAAGCCCGGCGCTGCAGGCGCACGGACTCCATCTGATACGGGATGCCCAGCGACCGGTATTTTTCCTCGCCCAGCCGTATAAAGCTCAGCAGCTGCAGGGTCCGCACCTGCCCGCCCAGCTGTTTGAGGATGAAATCCGCGCTGGCTTCGATGTTCTGCCGCCCATCGTTAACGCCCGGGATGACCGGGATGCGAAGGATCATTTCCCGGCCCTCCTGCGCCAGACGGCGCAGGTTTTGCAGGATGCGCTCGTTGCTCACCCCGGTGTACTGCCGGTGAAGCTCCGGGTCCATCAGTTTGAGGTCAGAGATGATGAGGTCGGTGCAGGGAAGGATTTTTTCCACCGCATCCCATCCGGCATGGAAGGTGGACTCGCAGCAGGTATGGAACCCCTCCTGCCGGCAGGCCCGGAACAGGGCTGCCACAAAATCGCTCTGCACCAGCGGGTCGCCGCCCGAGACGGTGACTCCCCCGCCCGAGCGCTCGTAATAGCCCCTGTCCCGCCGGACGATCTCCATGCACTCCTCCACCTTCATCGGTCTGCCCCACTGCTTGAGGGCATCGGAGGGGCATTCCTCCGCGCAGACCAGACAGTCGCTGCACTTTGTCCGGTCGATGCCTGCCAGCCTGCCTGCGGTGAATCGGAAGATCTCGCCCTGCGGGCAGCTGTCATCGCAGGCACCGCAGGCCCTGCGCCCGATGCACTTGGTCCGATAGACCCCCACCTGCGGCTGCAGCGCCCAGCTTTCGGGGTTGGAGCACCACTGGCACCGCAGGGGGCATCCCTTCAGAAAAAACTCTGTCCGCACCCCGGGGCCGTCGTGGATGGTGAAGCGCTGGACATTGAACACGATGCCGGTCTGATCCACAGCGGACGCCTCCTTTTTTCTGCGTTTGTTTCTGCATTTGTTTCTGCTTCGATTCTACCAGATGCCGCCGGGGAGAAACAGTGGACGACCGGTCGATTTTGAATAGGGAACTCTCCCTATTTTGGGCCTGTGGATCCACAGAAAAAAGCCGGACAGGATCGTCATTTCCGACATTCTGTCCGGCTTTTTCCCACGGGGTGCCATTCTGGATGCGCTGGGTCATTTTTGGGGGTCGTTCCGCTCCATCCAGCGGTAAAGCTGGAACCGGGAATTGACCCCGCATTTCTGGTAGATATTCTGCACATGCTTCTTGACTGTATGGTAGCTTACCACCAGCTGGTCGGCTACGGCCTGATAGGTCAGCCCCTTTGCCAGCAGCCGTGCCACCCGCAGCTCCGCTTTGGTCAGCGGCTGACCTGTGCCTGCAGGCAGAGCTTCTCCGCTCCGGTCGTTCGCCGCCGACGACTCCACCCGGGAAATGGTGATCCAGTGGTAGCGGTCCACGATGCCGTTGGAATAGCGCTGATCGTAGGTGTAGATCTTAAAGATATAGTCCCGGATGACCCGGGTCTGCACCCTGTTTTCGGCGTGGTCCCGCTCGCTGCCCAGCAAAAACGGCAGCCAGCTGCAGGGTCTGCTGCCGTCCAGCCCCTCGGCGGCGGCGCCAAGGATATCGTCCAGACAGACCTTTGCCGCGTGGTTGCAGCTCATGATGTGCATGAAATCGTCGGTGACGAGGTAGGCTTTCTCCCCGGAGAGGATGATCTCGCTCTGGATGTTGGTGATGATCCGGGCCTGCTCGTATTTTTTGAAGTTCTTGTAATCGTTGGCGATGTAAACGTAGATCTGCTCCAGCTGCAAAAGCTCCTCGGGGGTAAAATCCCCCTCGGCGCAGCTTTTAAAAAACGCCACCTGAATGTAGGCATTGATACCAAAGGCCATGGTCACGCTGTAATACGCTCCGAACTGTTCCTGAATGAACTGCACATAGCGGCTTCGGGCGTAATCCTGCGGCGGGATCAGCCGGGTGGAATGGTACAGTCGGGGGGTCACATTGTAGTAGGTCAGGTTGTCCTGCACCGCCTCCCGATACAGGGTCTGACGCACCACATCCTCGGGCAGGCAGCTGCGATACGGGTGTCCCTCGTGATCCGCCAGCACGCCGTTGCGGTGGGTCCACGAGAGGAATCTGCCCTGCGGGTCAAAATACGAGATGAGCACGTTCTTCAGCCCGAAATTGCGGGCCAGCGAGTCCAGCAGGACAACATTGAAAAACTCATCGGCCGAAATCTGATGCTCCGACAGCTCGGAGAAAAAGCGAAGGCCTCCGTCCTGTGCACGGTTCATGGTTCATTCATCCTCTTCTTCTCTGGCCCAGTTGTAGGCGCAGCGGACCGCCCTGTTCCAGCCGCGGACCCGCTTTTTCCGTTCCTCCGGGGAGGTCTGCGGCACAAAGGTCCGGTCCACCGACCAGTTCTGCCGGACATCTTCGGCGGAGTTCCAGTACCCCACTGCCAGACCCGCCAGATAAGCGGCACCCAGCGCCGTGGTCTCCACGCAGGCTGGCCGCTGCACCGGCACGTCGCTGACATCTGCCATGGTCTGCATCAGGTAGTTGTTGGCGGAAGCCCCGCCATCCACCTTCAGTGCCTTCATGCCAATGCCGGAGTCCGCCTCCATGGCGTGAAGCACATCGTTGACCTGATAGCACAGGCTGTCCAGCGTTGCCCGGATGATGTGGTACTTGTTGCATCCCCGGGTCAATCCAACGATAGTGCCCCGGGCGTACTGATCCCAGTGGGGAGCACCCAGCCCGGTAAAGGCCGGCACCACATAGCAGCCGTTGGTGTCCTTGACCTTGCCGGCCATATATTCCGAGTCCCGGGCTTCCTCCAGCAGCTTCAGTTCGTCCCGCAGCCACTGGATAGCAGCCCCCGCCACAAAGATGGAGCCCTCCAGCGCATAGTTCACCTTGCCGTCGATGCCCCATGCGATGGTGGTGACCAGCCCGTTCCGGGAGAACACCGGGGTCTCTCCGGTGTTCATCAGCATAAAGCCGCCGGTACCAAAGGTGTTCTTGGCTTCCCCGGGGGTAAAGCAGGTCTGCCCAAACAGTGCCGCCTGCTGATCTCCCGCCGCCCCGGCGATGCGGATGCCGTCTCCGAAATGCATGGGGTCGGCCCACTCATAAAAGCAGCTGGAGGGCCGTGGCTCCGGCAGCATACACCGGGGAATGTCCAGCTCTGTCAGGATCTCCTCGTCCCATTGGAGGGTGTGGATGTTGAACATCATAGTGCGGCTGGCGTTGGAGTAATCCGTCACATGGATCTTGCCGCAGGTCAACTTCCAGATGAGCCACGTCTCCACCGTGCCGAACAGCAGCTGCCCTGCCTCCGCCTTCTGCCGGGCGCCGGGCACATTGTCCAGGATCCATTTCAGCTTGGTGGCAGAGAAATAGGCGTCGATGACCAGACCCGTCTTTTCCCGGAATTTCTCGGTCAGCCCACGGGCCTTCAGCTCATCGCAGTAGGCGCTGGTGCGGCGGCACTGCCAGACGATGGCATGGTAAACGGGTTCTCCCGTGTCCCGGTCCCACACGATGGTGGTCTCGCGCTGGTTGGTGATGCCAATCGCCGCGATATCCGCTGCGCTGGCGCCCACCTGATTCATGGCGGAGAGCGCCACGCCCAGCTGGGTGGTCCAGATCTCGTTGGCATCGTGCTCCACCCAGCCGGGTTTGGGGAAATACTGGGCAAACCCCTTCTGCGCCACACTGCACATTTCCCCTTTTTCGTTGAAAAGGATGCAGCGGTTCGATGTGGTCCCGGCATCCAGCGCCATGATGTATGACATGGGACATCCTCCTTTTTCGGTAATACAAAAACTGTGGGGCAGGCACCGCCCAGAGCTTTGCAAAGCCCTTGCGCTCTCCTGCTCCACAGCACGCTTTTTTTCGGTCTGTGTTTTATCCCTGATAGAACAGCTCGTTGGTCACCACCGCCAGCGGACCGATGTAGGCGATCCTCTGGTCCAGCTCCGAGATGCGGACATAGTCCTCATCGTAGGCGGGGTCGTACCGCTTGCAGGCGGCGAGGAATTTCTCCCGGAAATGCGGCAGCTTGAACATATCGCCGTACAGGATCAGGTGATCCGGCGTCAGCATGGTGAGCATCCCGCCCACCACGTCTGCCAGCAGTTCGATGTCTGCATCCAGCGCCTCCCACATGGCGGGCTCGTCCAGCGCAGCAAGTGCCTCCAGATCGTGCACTGTGATCTTTTCGGGGTGTCCATCCACCGCAGCCCACAGCAGCGGGGTCTTTTCCGGGCTGCAGACCTGCCGCAGATGCCGGGCAATGGGGTGGCTGGCCACCCGGGTCTCCAGACAGCCGTACCGCCCGCAGCGGCAGAGCCTGCCGTTCTTTTCCACCCGCACATGTCCGATCTCTGCTGACCGGTACTTTCCGCTGTCATAGATGTGCCCCTGTGCAATGATCGCAGAGCCAACGCCTGGACCCCACTTCAGCAGCAGCAGGTTCTCCTGCGTCCGGCCCAAGCCGTAGGTCAGTTCTGCACGGGCAAATGCCTTGACGTTGTTTTCCAACAGGATCGTGCACTCCAGCGCCTGCGCCAGCAGGGACGCCACCTGCACCGACTGGTTCCAGATGCGGTAGGCGTGGGTGCTGACCCCTTTTTCCCGGTCCACCGGACCGGGGACGGAGACCCCCGCCCCCAGCAGCTGTTCGCGCCCGATGCTGTTTTCCCAGAGCAGCGCCTTCCCCACGTTTGCCACCTGCTTCAGGAACAGTTCCGGCGGCGCAGCAATGTCGGTGGGGATGCGCCGGGTGCTGCAGTGCTCGCCCCGCAGGTCACACAGGGTGATGCAGGTGGACGGCATCTCGATGCTGATGGAAAGGACATAGCGGTAGGTGTAGTTGATCCCCAGCAGGATCTTCCGCCGTCCGGCCCGATTGCCCTGCTGCACCTCGCCCAGCTCGACCAGAATGTTCTGCGCCAGCAGTTCTGCGCACAGCGTGGTCACACTGGCAGGGGTCAGACCCAGCCGGGCCGAGATGTCCTTGCGGGACATGGGACCGTGGTCGTTCAGCAGCTTCAGGATGGAGCTGCGGTTCTGGTTTTTGACATTCTCCAGATTGAGCCCATTGTATGCCATCCCGTCCCCCCCTTTCTTCGGAATTTTTCCAATCTTTGACCGTCATGTTCAGTATAGCGCCGCCTGACCGCATTCGCAAGAACATCAGGCGTTTTCTCTGTTTTTACGGTTTTCGATCTTTATTTTTGGAAATTATTTTCAGAACTTGCAGACCTCGACGCCCAGCATATTGCCCAGTTTTTCCAGCTCGTTGGCGACCTGTCCGTACACCACTACAAAGTGGGGCTCCCAGCCGCCCTTGACGGTGCCGTAGACCACCTCTTTGGCGCTGGCTGCGGTCTTGACGACCACCGAGGTGCCGTTGAACTGCTTGGGCTTGTCCAGTGCAGCGCCCTCTGCAACGAAGAAGCGGAAGCTGCCGTCGGGCTTGCGGCCCACCCGGAAGAGGGTGACGCACTCGCAGGCCTCGCAGCCAAAGTCCATGACCGGGCCGATCTTGCGGTTGGGGTGGACGCCCACCTGCGCACCGGTGTCCTTGCGGGCCAGATCACAGGCAGCCATGCCGCAGTGCCAGAAGGTGATGGTGCTCTCCTGCTCGTTCATCGAGACGGGATCGCCAAAGAAGCAGGAACGGCCGGTCAGATCGCTGCCAATGAACATGGAGAGTGCACCGTAAGCGTCCGACTCGCAGCTGGCAGAAACACCGTTGGCGTTGAGCAGCGAGAGCACGCTGCACACCGGGGTGCCGAACTCGGTGAAGAAATCCGGCCAGCAGCGGGAGCACAGAGCGCCGATCCGATTCTCGCCCACATAGCTCTTATAGGCCTTGTACAGGCGGGCAAAGTTGACAACGTTCTTTTCGGGGATGGTGTCCAGCCCCACGATGGTCCTGCGGGCCTCGGTCAGCTCGTCTGCCAGTTCCTCCTCGGTGTAGCCCTTGGCCTTGTTGATAAGCTCCCGGGCCTCAATGGAATCCAGCGTGGTGCCGAAGGTGCTCATCATCTCGGCGTCCAGCGCACGGCCAAATCCGAAGCCCTGCGGGGTGTGTCCGATGGAGATCATCTTCAGGCGGCGCAGGTCGTATTTGACCTTGGCTGCACGGATGGCAGCACCGATCTCCGCTTTCACTTCCTCCTCGGTGGGCGCACCGAAGATATACTCAAACCTGCCCTCGCCGCGGAACGCTGTGATGGCATTGCCGGCAGAGTATGCGCCCGTCAGGCTGTTGAGGCGCAGGCGGGTGCCGTCGATGACCGGCTCCCGCAGCGTCCATAGGACGATGGGGCAGTCAAACCGCTTGAGCACCTCGCTGGCGTAGGCGGCATTGGCAAAGGTGATGTTCTGCAACACGATGAGGTCGGGGGAAATGGTATCCAGATACGCGTCCAGATCGTTGATGGTCAGCAGCATCTTCTCAGGCACCGCGCAGTCCGCCGTCAGGCCCCTGAGCATGGAGACCGATTTTTCAAACTGATCCTGTGCGCTTTCCAGGTGGAAGGTGCCAACACCAATGGGCACATACGCTACTTGAAATCCCATAATATATTACTCCTTTTGATGACTCTCTTTTTGACATTCGGCTCCCACCGCTTATGCATTCTCCATCTTTGCGTGCTCAGAGGCCATCTGCGCCTCCTGCTCCTCGTTCAGCTTTGCCACACGGCGGTTGACACGGATCATGGAGACCAGCAGCACGATGGTGATGATCAGGATGACTGCAGAAATGGGGCGGGTGAGGAAGATGCTGTAATTGCGGTCGTAGCTCATGGAAGCAGTAACGAAGTTCTGCTCCATGATGTCCTCCAAAATCATGCCCAGCATCAGCGGGGTGTTGTCGATATCCAGAACGGTGAGGATGTAGCTGAAGATCAGGATGCCGGCGCAGAGGATCAGCTCCTTGGTGTTGCCGGTGGCGGCAAAGGCACCTGCAAAGCAGAACATGATGATGACGGGTGCCAGGTAGGTATAGCGCACCTGCACGATCTTTGCCACAATGCGGGTCATGCCCAGACCCAGAGGAGCCAGCAGCACATTGGCGACCAGACAGCCGACGATAATGGTGTAGGCCATCACACCCTGCTTGGTGAACATGGTGGGGCCGGGCTGGATGCCGTGGAGCACGAACGCGCCCAGCAGCAGAGCGGTGACGCCGTCACCGGGGATGCCCAGCGTCAGCAGGGGGATCATGGCAGAGCCGACCACCGCATTGTTGGAGGACTCTGCCGCGGCAATGCCCTCCAGACAACCCTTGCCGAACTCTTCGGGGTGCTTGGACGTGCGGCGGACCTCGTTGTAGCACAGGAACTGGGCCACGCCGCCGCCGACACCGGGCATGGCGCCCAGAATGCTGGCGATGGCAGAGGAGCGGAGACAGGCGGGCAGGATGCTGATCATCTCTTTCTTGGTGATGCCCTGCTTGTCGATCTTGCGGGCATCGTCCAGCTTGCCGCGGGCCACCTTAAAGTCCCGGAGCTTCTGCACCACCTGCGTCAGCGCAATGAGGGCGATCATGGCGGGCAGCATATCAATGCCGTATTTCAGGGTGGCGGAGCCAAAGGAGAAGCGGGTGACACCCGTGACGGCATCCATACCGACGCAGGCCATCAGCAGACCGATCATGCCGGAGATGAGGCTCTTGGGCAGGCTGCTGCCGGAGACACCGGCGATGAGGCTGATGCCCATGATGCCCAGTGAGAAGTACTCCACCGAGGTGAAGTTTGCCACCAGCTTGGTGATGAGGGAGGCGCAGAGCATCAGCAGAACCGCCGAGAACAGGCCGCCGAACACCGAAGCGAACAGGGAGGTATCCAGCGCTTTCTTGACCTTGCCCTTCTTTGCCAGCGGGTAGCCGTCGAAGGTGGTCGCAATGGCGGAGTTGGTGCCCGGGGTGTTGAGGGTGATGGCGGAAATGGAGCCGCCGTACATGCCGCCGACGTAGACCGCCAGCAGCAGGATAATGGCAGAGGCCGGGTCACTGAAGGTATAGGTCAGGGGCAGCATCAGGATGATGCCCAGCGTCACACTCAGACCGGGGACGCAGCCGATGACCATTCCAAGGATCAGACCGCCGAAGATGAGCAGCATGTTGTACAGGGTGAACACCTGCGGAACAGCCTGCGAAATCATTGCAAAATCCGACATCAGATGATCCCTCCCAGCAGGCCCAGAGCGGGCAGCGAAATGTTAAAGACGTTCTTGAAAAGCAGGAAGATGACGAACGCCGAGATCAGGACCACGATGTAGGGACCGGGCTTGCGTTCGCCCACATAGAACAGTACCAGCGGAAAGACAATGATGGAAGCCAGCACATAGCCGATGCTGAGCATCAGACCGATATAGACGCACATTCCCACAATGAGCAGGATGGCGGGCTTTTCCTTCTCCCAGTCGAACTCCACCACCTTTTCCTGCTTGAGGACAAGGCTCTGGATGAGCAGGGCAATGGACGACACCAGCATGATGGCCAGACAGATTCCAGGGATGATGCGGGGACTGGGTGCACCGGAATCATAGGCCGGTACGCGGATCTGGCTGGGAATGCACAGGATCAGGATCAATGCGATCACACCCATGATGATGCCCGAGACCAGATTGGTCTTGATTTTGAATTTCTTCATCGAAATCCATTCTCCTTTCATACGGCAAACCAGTGCAGGCTCCCCCATTTGGGGAATCCTGCTTTTATTTTTTCTGACAAAAAATGCAGACGGGCTGCATCGGCAGCCCGTCTGCACAAGATCCATGCGAAACGTGACCGGTCCGGCACTTGTTTCTGGATGAGTTCAGCGCTCAGGCCTGACCGCTCAGGTTCTTGTAAGCGTTGATGGCTTTCTCGCAGGCCTCATTGATGAATGCCTCGGCCTCATCGCCGTAGAGCTCAAAGCGGTTCAGAAGGATGGAAGCGATCCACTCGTTGTAGTCCGGCTCATTCCAGACGTCCTTTGTGATCTCCACCATCTCATCAATGAATGCCTGATCGGTGCCCTTATGCACCGCCAACACGCCGCCTGCAGGCAGGATGCAGCTTGCGTAATCGTTGGCGGCGTTCAGCTCGGGAGCTTTGGACTCACCGGCGCAGGTAGGAACGGTGATGGCACCGTTCGGCGTGACGAAGCCCTCAAAGGGACGGTCATTCATTGCCAGAATGGGGATCAGGGTGCCGGCCTCGACCTCGTCCTTGGCGGCCTGCGTGGTGCCCACAAAGACATCGACCTCGCCATCGGTCAGACCCTTCTTCTGGTTTGCACCGCCGTCATACGGAACGACGGACACCTTGCCGCCCTCCATGGCGATCAGAGAACCCCAGGACAGGTGGCAGTCGGACAGGGGGTTGCCGCCGGACATCTTGATGCCGCCGTTCTTGGCCTTTTCCAGAATGGAAGCCAGAGACTGATCCGGCGTGGTGTAGATGATCCAGGTACGGTCGTCAATGGTGCCGATGGGATACATCTCATTGCGGTCAAAGTCCACTTCTTCGGTACCGAACTCCTTGCCCAGATCGTGGCGGTAGCACACGCCATAGCCAAAGACCAGCAGCTCTTTGGTAACAGAGGTATCGTTGTCTGCAAAGTAGGTTGCCGCGGCAAAGCCATCACCGCCAGTCATGTTCTCCACGATGAAGTTGTACTTCTTCTGGAGCTGGTTTGCCACCTGACCGTACTTGCGCGCCACGATGTCTGCCGTGCCGCCGACACCGTAGGGACAGATGATCTTGATGGTTTCGCCGCCGTTGCTGGGCTGCTCCGATGCAGCAGAGCCTGCGGTGGAAGAAGCAGTGCTGCCTGCATTGGAAGCGGCACAGCCTGCAAACAGCCCGGCGGCAGCCAGAACAGCGCTCATGGACAGAAATTCGCGACGTTTCATAGTAGTGTTCTCCTTCAAATTTTTACTTTTTCGTGTCTTGCGTACATTCAGGTTGCGATCTTTGCGGGGGTTATTTCACCAGAAGCGAAAGCCCCGAAATAAACAGTAGAACATAGGTCAGTTTCATAAAGACCAGCTGGCTCATACGGGTCACCAGCTTGCTGCCGATGAACATCCCCGCCAGCAGAAACGGCACCGAGATGCCAAGCATCTTTACAGTAGAGGGCACCCACAGCCCCGCCTGCACATCTTCCAAAAAAACAAGGGTGTTCAAAAAGATCCATACCGTGGAAATGGTCGCACGGAAAACGGTCTTGTCCTGGATCCTCTTGGTCATATACCCCGTCAGTAGCGGGCCGCCGCTGACAAACAATCCATGAATGATGCCTGCCAGCACCAGCAGTGCGCAGGTTCCTGCATTGCGCGCGGCGGTCTGCCTCTCTGCAGGCTTTTTTGTATCCGGCTCCGGCTTGTGCACGAGCTTGTAAAGTCCCTGCACTGAAAGCCCGATGACCAGCAGCCCCAGCAGTTTGTAGAGCAGATGCTCCTTGCCTATGAACAGTCCCTTGATATACACGGCACCAACGATGCCCAGTGCCATCACCACAACTATCCGGGCAAGCTCTTTCCAGTTGATGCTTTTGTAGTTTCCCACAAAGACGTACACCCCGGAGAAGATCGCCAGCACGTTCAGGATGGGCTTTGCGATGTCGTAGCCCACCAGCATCAGGCTGGGAGGCATTGCCAGAATGGTGCCTGCAAAGCCTGTGATGCCGTGGATGATATTGGTCAACAGGATAACGATGTAAAACAGGATCTGATTTTCCATAGTTTACTTCCCGTATTTTTCCCGGATGCTGTCAAACAGCTCCGTCCACTGGGAGCCCTTGCGGCAGAATACCGGGATGTCGCCCATCTCTGCGGGAACGGTGTGGGTGCCCTTACCGTAGACCTTGCCGGTCCACAGGTGGACCCACGCGTCACCGGGCAGGTAGACCTCCCACTCGGTCGCTCCGCTGTGCCACACCGGAGCCACCAGCAGGTCCGAACCGTAGAGGTATTCGAACTGCTCGGTATAGCTGCGGGGGTCATCTTCGTAATGAAGGAAGAGGGGACGCATGACCGGGGTGCCCTTGGCGGCGTTTTCAGCCACCAGCGTTTTGGTGTAAGGTGCCAGCATGGTATAGATATCCACCAGCCGCGCCAGCTGCGTCATGCAATCTTCATCATCGTAATACTGGAAGTTGGTGTCCGGGCGGTTGCCCTCGTGGGTGCGCATCACCGGCATGAAGGCCGCCATCTCTGCCCAGCGGAGGAATACCTCCTTGGTGCGGCAGTTGTCGAACAGAGAGGTGTAGCCGCCGATGTCGCAGTGGTTCAGTCCGCAGCCGACCATGCCGGAGCTGAGGGCCGCGCAGATGACGGTGCACAGACCATCGTGGCGGCTGAAATCCACGCTCTGGTCACCGGCCCACAGCAGCGTGCAGTACTTCTGGCTGCCGGTGCCGCCGGCACGCATAAAGTAGACTACCTGCCCCAGCTTGCCGCTTTCGGTAACGGCATCGTAGTTGCATTTTGCCCAGAGCGCCGGCCAGTGGTTGTGCTCGATCATGGGGCTGACCCCGTTGGAAAGCACCAGATCGTCGGTAGGGAGATACTCGCCAAAGTCCGCCATCCAGCCGTCGATGCCAATGTCCAGCGTATACTTTTTGATGACCTCGTCCTTGAACCAGCGGTAGGCCTCCGGGTTGGTGAAATCCACCACGCCGCAATAGAACTCGCCAAAGTCTACCAGATAATCGGACCCGTCGGCCTTTTTGGCAAAGACGCCCCGTTTTTTGCCCTCGGCATAAAGTTCTCCGTCCTTGACGAGGTACGGGTTGATGTAGCCAAGGAACCGGATGCCCCGGGCGTGGAGCTCTTCAATGTGCCGGGGCAGATCGGGGTACATCTCCTTGTGGTAATGCCAATCCCACTGGAGGCGCTTGCCAAAGCTGGTCACCCGCTTGCCGCACCAGTCCTGACACCACAGGCCGGAGACCTTGATGCCTTTTTCCAAGCTTCTGTCCACGATGTCAAAGCTGCGCTGGCTGCCGCCCTGCGCACCAATGATCAGGCCGTTATAGACCCACTCCGGCAGCTCCGGCTGACGTCCAAGAAAAGCAGTGAGCTTTTCCAGCAGCTCCACAAAGGTGGGCGCTGCCTCGATGCGGATAAAGCCCGGCACATTCCAGCACTGCAGCTCGTGGTAGTGGAGATTGCGAAAATCGAAATCGCCGTAAGCGGTGGTATCCATGTGGAGGTAGTAGTGACGGCTGGAAACGTAGGTAGGCTCCGGGTAGTTGGTGTTGTAATAGTCACCGCCCGCGCCGCCGTTTTCCACGTTGCTGCGCCATGTCACATAGGTAGTCTTGTCGCGCCCGACGCCCGGCTCGCTGGACCACAGGGGGAAATGACGGCCCCGCAGATCGAAGTAACTCATCTGCTCGCCGCAGCCGTAGACATGCTCGTCCTCGGCCGCTTCCACCCGAAGCCAGAAGCGGTTGATCTCCTCCGCCTTCTCAGTCACGGTTAGGGTGACTGCGCCGTTTTTTTCGGTGACCAGCAGCTTGAGCCGGCCTTCCAGATCCAGCTCTGTCCCCTGTTGTGTCGCACGGGTCGCGGTCAGCGTCAGGGGGCGGCGCTCCAACAGATGATCCTCCAGCTTGAAGTTGCCGCGGTACATCTCCACCCGCTCCTCGCCGCAACCGACATAGACCATGGGGGTATCGGCGTCGGTATGCAGCAGCACATCGCTGCCGTTTTTCAGGGTAAAGACCCGTTCTTTGCAAATGATCTCCATGGTTGCCCTTTCTCAGCCATTCGGCTCTTTAATAGTGGAGTTCCCGGTTCTCGCCCAGCAAGCCGGGATAGGCTCCCTGCTTGATGAGCGGCTCCCGCTCCGGGTGGGCGATGACCCACTTGTTGCGCTGGAGCAGCAGTCTGCTCTCCGGGTCGTCGCCCGGGGTCTTGTCCTCCAGCGGTGTGTTAGTGCCTCGGGGCAGGATGACTATGCCCTTGAAGCCTGCATCGCAGACCCGGCAGGGAGACAGGTGGAGGGTGGTCTGGTACATTTCCACCGCCGTGCCCTGCGGCACAAAGAACACCTTGGCGTTCTCGAAGCGATAGGTATTGTTCTCGATCTGCCACACATGGCCCAGGATCAGCATGAAGTCCGTGACTGCCACATTGATCTCGCTGCCCTTGTGGTACTCAAAGCCGTTCCATGTAGTGTTGCGCCCGTTGCAGTAGCCCACCTCAATGGGCATATCGCCGTAGAACTTCTTCTGCAGCCCGGTGGCTGCGGGCAGAGCTTCCATCTCCGGCACACTGGCAACATAGACATTGCCGTTTTCCGGGATGGAGGTGTTCTGCTCCATGTAGGCGATCATCTCACTGAGATCATAGCCTGTGACCACCCGACCGTAGGGGGCAAACTCCGGGTCCAGCACGCTGTACACCGGAACATCATTGACCTGATTCAGATGCTCCAACAAGTTTTCCATTCCTGTTCTCCCTTTTCAGTGGCCGCGGACCAGCTTGAAGGTCGAGCGCCAGTCGTCGCCGCCCATGCCGGCCTCCATGCCCTTGTCATAGACCTTTTTCACATTGGCCTCGCCGGGCATCTCCAGCCTGCACTCCTTTGCAAGCTCCATGCAGATACCCACGTCCTTGGCGGCATTTGCCAGAGAGAAAGCAGTGGTATAGTCCTCATCCCGCAGCTTCTGCCACTGACCATCCAGATAGAAGTTCTGCCCGCCGCCGTAGGAGATGGCTGTGGCATAATCCTCCACCGTGATGCCGTTGAGCTGTGCCAGAGACAGCGTCTCGTTGACACCGTTCTGGATCTGGGTGACCAGCGCATTGTGGCAGATTTTCATCACCAGCCCCTTGCCGTTGCCGCCCATGCGGATGATGTTCTCGCCCATGTAAGCAAGGATGGGGCGCATAGCTTCACAGGTAGCTTCGTCGCCGCCCATGTAGATGCCCAGTTTGCCGGCAATGGCGGCGGGCTTGCTCTTGACCACCGGGGCATCCATAAAGGCAGCACCTGTGGCCTTGACTATTTTGCTGATCTCTACCGAAACACTGGGGTCGATGGTGGACATATCGATGCAGGTCTTGCCCGCACACAGCACCGGAAGGATGGTCTTGTAGACGCTCATGGAATGCTCGGACTTGGGGACCATGGAGATGATGACATCGGCTTTGGTTGCCAGCTCCACGGAATCCTTGCAGGGCACCGCTCCCTTGGAAGCCAGCAGCTCCACCTTTGCGGGGACGAAATCGAAGCAGTAGACTGTGTCGTCATGCTTCTTGACAATGTTTTCGCACATGGACTCGCCCATGATGCCCAAACCAATAAAACCGATCTCCATAGCCTTTTCTCCTTTAGCTCTCCGCAATTTCCTTTGTCCCGGACTTACTCTGTCACGGTGTTGTCCCACGCATTGATGAAGGTCTCAATGCCCTGACGGGTGTAAGCGTGCTTGATCGCGTCCTGATAGACTGCCAGTCCGGTGGTGACGATGTCGGCACCTGCCACAGCGCAGTCCACGATCTGCTTGGGTGTGCGGATGGCGGCGCAGATAATCTGCGTCTTGCCGTAGAAACCGTAGTTCTTGTAGATGTCCACGATGTCCTTGATATACTGCTTGCAGTCCTCACCGTTGGCTTCCTTCCAGCCCAGGAAGGGAGAAACGAAGAGAGAACCATTCTTGGCGGGCCAGATGGCCTGTGCCGGGCTGAACACCAGCGTCACATTGGTGCGGATGCCTTCCTTCTCCAGACGGCGGGCCGCAGCCACGCCAGCCTCGGTGCAGGGGATCTTGATGACAAAGTTGCTGCAGATGGCAGAAACCTTTCTGGCAGCAGCGATCATCTCCTCGGTGTCATCCAGATGGGGGTTGATCTCCACAGAGACCGGGAATTTATCGTAGCCTTCCAGACCCTCTTCTTTGATCCAGTTGGCAATGTCGGTGATGGCAGTCAGGAAAGGCTTGCCGCTCAGCATGATGTGGCGGGGATTGGTGGTAACGCCGTCAATACCGAAGGTGTTGTAAGCAAGCTTGATCTCGTCGAGTTTTGCGCTGTCCAGAAAGTACTTCATAGTCGTTTCTCCTTCTTTGATTAAAAGTGTTTATTAATTGCGTCCCGCAATTGATTTTTTATTTTCATCAGCGGTACGTTTCTTTTTGGTTCTTGATTTTTCGTCCGGTCAAATCCCTTCAATTGATTAATAGCGTTAATCAATTGTTGTACCTGCATTATACCGCCGTCCAAAGGAGATTGTCAATACCTTAACATCAACTTTAACCACATTATCTTCCAATGTTTACGGATTACTTTTGTGCTTATTGTACATTAGTCCATACTAACTATCCGTCTCATGCGGTTTTTTCCTCCTTTTCTGCGGAAAATCCTCCCTGCTTTGTGGTTTTCCGCACCTGCTCTGCCGCAAGCAGTTTGACAAACGGTCCCGGGTGCAGCGCCAAAATCAGCCCCTTAAAACAGAGCTCGATTTTTATGCAAAGCCGGAAAAGCGGAGGAATCAAAACACCTTCTCCGCTCTTCCGATAAGCCCATCCGCTCTTGTTTTGGATTTTCTCCTCCCAGCCGCTTTTCCGGGTTGTTCAGAGCCCATGTGCACCTTGCGCCGGGCGAATACCGGAAAAACCACCCGTGCTCCTGTCGAGCTTTGTTTTGCCTGCTCGCCTTCCGGGAAGATGACCTTATTCACAAAGAAGAAGATGACCATGGAGATGCCGCTGTTGAGCACGGTGGTGCCAATGTTGTAGATGAAGTCTGGCACCAGCAGCCCAGCCACCGCCACCCAGATGCAGTTGATGGAGTTGACGATGCAGGTAATGATGCAGAACGCCAGCAGATACCAGCCCACCTGATTTGCAATGTTGCCTTTGCTGCGGAACACGAAATTGCGCTGGATAGGGAAGTTGATGCACTCACCGATGACCATGGCGATCATGTAAGCACAGAAGTAGGGCAGACCTCCGTGAGCGGCATCGTAGCCCAGAATGTTCCACTTGAAGGTCTCGCCGAAGAGGGTGATGTCAATGCCCGGCCAGCCGAAATCCACCACCGGCAGGCTTGCGAATGCCTTGGGCAGAAACTGCAGCAGCAGATATTTGAACACGGTGATGAGATTGGACACGATGACAAGCAGTCCGCCCTCACGCACCCACTTGGCAGCGGCGGGGTGCTTTGCCGCAAAGGTATTCCAAAAATTCATAGGGCAATACCGCACAATGCAAGCTAGCACTATGAAACCTCTCAAAACGCCTCCCAAATTTGAATATCGCTTTGCAAGAATGATCGTCCGTTTTCTAGCTCAACTTGAAGCGGACGGTTGTTTTTTTGCTCGCAAAAGTTCCGGGTTGGCATTCCATTGCAAACAGAACGAGCCGTCAAGCTCTCTCTTTTTACCAAAGTTCCCCTTGTGTTTTCTTGCAAGCTGCCGAAATCGGCGTATTCTCAAAAGTTTTTGTTGACACGGCTCGATTTTTGTGGTAATCTATCCCAACAATTTAATATAACATATTTACTTAGAGTTCCAGCCCGGCTCCCGAAGGAGTCGGAGCAAGTTTTTGACTTTCTTATCGCTACATAACGAACCCGAACCAAGGCCACCCCGGAAGGGATGGTCAGGTTCAGGTTGTTGTGTGGCGATTTTTTATTGCCAAATCCAGCACCGAACCTTGACAACCGCATGACCGTCTGCATGGGATACCCGGCGATGACCCCTCACGAGGGAGAGCCGGAAAACGCCGCCGGAAGGGGGCAGGAAATCCATGCAGAGAGAACGGCTAAACGTTGATTCTTCAGTTACCAGAAAACAATGTGGTCAAATTGACCACATTGTTTTTCTGTAACGCCAGTGAAAGGAGGGTCCTCTCCATGTATGTGACAAACGAAGAATGGGAGCAGAACAATCAGGATTATTTGAAAGAATCGTATGAGGAAACGGGTTTTACCACCGGAGGATACGCTATCCGCAAACTTATCTGCGGCGGCTGCGGTCGGGTGTTCTACACCACCATCTACACCAAGAAATACTGTCACAGCTACTGGTGCGGCAATCAGGCCAACAATCGGCGGCAGCGGGAATACCGCCAAATGCGCCGTCAAGATTTAGTCTGCCAGTGCTGCGGCGAAAAATTCACGCCCAAACGCGCAGGTGCCCGTTATTGCAGCAATGCCTGTCGGCAAAAAGACTATCGAAAACGTGTTACGGATGCTGCAAGTGCTCAAAATGAGCACTTGGTTAAGCGTAACGCATCTGCCAAATGAAACTCAATCTCCTCCCGAATGCGGGAACGGAAATTCATCAACCTGTTACGGAAAACCAAGTGGTCAAAATGAGCACATCGTTTTCCGTAACACTGCAAGGTCTGTTGAAAATCAGGTGCCGCCACCCGGCACTTGATTTTACCCGTAACGGAATCAGAGGGTCAAAATGACCCTCTGAAAAACCGGACGAGCTGTCCATTCGAGACAGCTTGCCCGGAGCAGGAGTGCAGAGGACGTAGTCCTTTGCCCCAGTGATATGATGCTGTGCGTCATATACTACTGGGTATTATCTGGCGCACCGCAGGCGGCAGATTCAGCAGCAAAGCTGCTGCGCACCCACCCCACCAAGACGTTGAAATGGAGAGATGTTTATCTGAAGCTGACACGACACAATGGACGAGCCGGAAAACACGGCACCTATAACCCCAAGCACAATGACCGCAGCTTCAACCTTGCCAACAGTGAGCACATCGACCCGGAACGAGCCAAGGGCAACATCTACTGGGACTGCTTCCACGGATTTCGCTCCACTATCGCCCCACAAGACCCGGATGATCTGGCCGGGACATTCTCGGATGTGGAACGGCAATTCTACGAGACCCACTATTCGGAGTTCATCGAAAGGCAAAATGAGCGTAACGCCAAGATTCGGCATACGGAACGAAACCGCAGCATTCCCGACCTGCTGTCCAGCCGCAAGACCTGCCCGGAAGAAACCATCTATCAGCTGGGAACAAAGGACGACCATGCTTCGGGCGAAGTTCTGCTGGCGGTCGTGACGGAGTTTATTGAGGAGTTCAAGGCGAGGTTCGGAGACCATGTTCATGTACTGGACTGGGCGTTGCATCTGGATGAAAGTACACCGCATATCCACGAACGTCATGTGTTCGACTGCGAGAACAAGTATGGTGAGGTGGCACCCCAGCAGGAAAAGGCACTGGAAGCGTTGGGTTTTGAGCTGCCTGACCCGGGCAAGCCCCTCAGCCGCCGCAACAACCGCAAGATTACTTTCGATGCCGCCTGCCGGAAGATGCTGTTTGACATTGCCAAACGGCATGGGCTGGAATTGGAGGAAGAAGCGGAGTACGGCAGCCGCAAGTATCTGGAAAAGCAGGACTTTATCCTTGCCAAGCAGAAGGAGCTGCTTTCCGCCCAGCAGAACAGACTGGATGAGCTGACCCTGAAAGTATCGGATATGGAGACCCTGCTGGAAGATGTTTCAGCAGCAGCCTACGACAAGGCGGTAGAAGTGGTGACAGAGACCGTCCGCACCGAGACCCGGAAGGAAGATATGCGGATGATCGAGGACACGAAAAAGTGGGTGCTGTCCCCGGAGCGCAAGGCTCCGCAGCCCACGAGAGAGTACGCCGCCCATCGGTTAGATACAGTGCTGGACAAGTTCCTCAAGACCATGCAGACCACCGCCGCCCGTTTGCAGGAGAAGTTGCTGAAACCGGAAGTCCGGCAGAAAGGCAAAGAGCAGATCAAAGAAAAAGCACGGGATTCCGTTCTGCAACTGCTGAACCGCTTGCAGGCCGAACAGACCCAGCGGAAGCCGTCCGCACTGCCTGCCGTCGAAAAGTCGGAAAATCGGTTTCAATCATAGTACGAGGTGATATTTATTGAACAAAGAAGTCAACGAGGAACGCACTCCCCGAACCGTTGCAGACGTAAAGGAAATGCTGGTCAAGCACTCCAACGGTGAAATTCAACGGACGATCCAGAACTGTATCACGATTTTGCAGAACGACCATGTGCTTGCCGATGCCATCCGGCTGAACCTGTTGAGCGAGCGCATCGACATTGTAAAGCCTGTGGGCTGGCCCCGTTCCGGTAAAACGCTGAACGACACTGACATGAAGTATATCCTGCGTCGGATGGAGAAGTACGGCATCTCCAGTGAGAAGAAAATTGAATCTGCCATCCGCATTGTTGCCAACGAGAACCGTTATCATCCCATCCGGGACTACCTGAACGGCCTGAAATGGGATGGGACGGGGCGGATAGCCCACGTTCTGCACCATTTTCTCGGTGCTGCGGAGGACGAGTACACTTGCGAAGCCATGAAGATCTTCTTGCTGGGAGCCATCAAGCGAGTATTCCAACCGGGATGCAAGTTTGAAACTATGCTCTGTCTGGTGGGTGGTCAGGGTGTGGGGAAATCCAGCTTTTTCCGGCTGCTGGCGGTCAAGGATGAGTGGTTCTCGGATGACCTGCGACGGCTGGACGATGACAACGTGTACCGCAAACTGCAAGGTCACTGGATCATTGAAATGTCAGAGATGATCACCACCGCCAACGCCAAGAGCATTGAGGAAATCAAGAGTTTTCTCAGCAAACAGAAGGAAACCTATAAAGTCCCCTACGAGACCCATCCTGCCGACCGTCTGCGCCAGTGCGTTTTTGCCGGCACGACCAACCGGCAGGATTTTTTGCCCCGTGACCGCACAGGCAACCGCCGCTTCATTCCTGTCCCGGTGGATGCAGAACTGGCCGAAGTCCACATTCTGGACAACGAGGAGGAATCCCGCGCCTATATCGACCAGCTCTGGGCAGAAGCCATGACCATCTACAACAGCGGAAATTATAAGCTGGCATTCAGCCCTGCCATGCAGGAAACGCTGCAAGCCCACCAGCAGGACTTCATGCAGGAGGATGCACAGGCTGGCATGATTTATGCTTTTCTGGAGGACTACACAGGGGACCGGGTGTGTTCCAAGCAGCTCTATGCGGAGGCGCTGGGCAACACCAACATCCCGGCAGAGTGGGAGACCCGTGCTATCTGCGAGATTATGAACACAGGAATTTCGCGCGGCGATATCCAAGGCTGGCAGGCGCACAAGACCGCCAAGCGTTACCCGAAGTACGGTGTCCAGAAAGGCTGGGAGCGCGTAACCAGCCCCGAAACCGGGGCTGAAAATTTCTCCGAAATGACGGATGCGGAAGTCAGGCAGATGGACTTTCCCTTCTGATGGATAGTGGTTACACGTCTGGTTACAGATTTGGTTACGCCGCAGTTACACCGAAAAATCCGCATGACTTCTGCGTTTTCCTCTTTCTGTAACCATGTAACCTTAAAAAGATAAGAAAAAGTATAAAGCTCACCGGATGCTCTGTGTGCAGAAAAAGAGAATTTTCCTGCCCGGTTACAGGCGTTCGGTTACAAGGAATTGGAGGTCTGCCTATGAATATGAATCGGCCTGACATGACCGAAGATGTGAAATATAAAGATTATACGAATGAGTCCTTGCAAATGGACTCGACCACGACTACAATGGAGGTGGTCACTCAAACCAATGCCGTCAAGTCTCCGACTGACAGCCCGAAAACCACGAAGCTGGTGTACACGGTGGAAGAGATCGCACGAATGCTGGCCATCAGCCTGCGCTCTGCTTACAACCTGTGCAACAGCACCACCGAGTTCCGTGTCCTGCGGGTAGGCGGAAGCATCCGTGTGCCGAAGGACAGTTTCGATGCGTGGTTCTATCGGGCAGCTTGATAAGGAGGCAAACAGTATGGCATATATTACGAAGCGCGGCAACTCTTACAGCGTCCGCTACACCTACGAAGATGAGCACGGCAAGAGCTGCGACAAATGGGAAAGTTTTTCCACCAAAGAGGAGGCAACGAACCGAAAGAAGCAAATCGAACACGAGCTGGCGGCTGGCACTTTTCTGATCCCGTCCTCGGTAACGGTGGCAGAGTTCCTGATGGACTGGCTGCCGAAACAGTGCAGCAAGCACAAGTGGGCACCCAAAACCTACGAATCCAACCTTTCCACTATTCAGAATCTCATTATCCCCTATATCGGTAGCATGGAGATGCAGAAGCTCAAGCCCTACCACATGGAGAACCTCTACACGACCCTGAGCAAAACGCCCTGTGGTTCGTATATCGAGGGCAAGAAGCAGGAACTGACCGAAAAGCAGAAGCAGCGTTTCCTTTCCGGCACAACGATCCATGAGGTGCACCGGCTGCTGGGCACTGCCTTCCAGTATGCCGTAGAGTGGGGCATTCTTGTCAAAAGCCCTGTTCCCGTGGACAGCCCCAAGAAGTCCACGCAGGAGCGCACCATTTGGACGGTAGAGGAAATGCGAGCGGCACTGGACAGCATGGAGGACCCCATCCTGCATCTGGCAGTCCACCTCACGCTGGTTGGTGCGCTGCGAGAGGGCGAGATCGTAGGTCTGACCCCGGAAGATCTCGATTTTGACGCAGCAGATGGCATCGGAGCCTTCCGTATCAACAAGTCCATGCAGCGGGTGCGAAAAGAAGCCCTGAATCAGGTGGACGATGGTTGCATCATCAAGGTATTCCCGGACAAGCTGGAGCGCAGCACCACTTCCCTTATCCTGAAAAGCACCAAAACGGCGTCCTCCTGCCGAACCATCTTCATGACTTCCGCACTGAAAGAGGAATTGAAGAAGTGGCTGAATCAGTTAGCGGCAGACGAGATGAAAGACCCGACACGCTACCATGACAGTGGAATGCTGTTCCGTCTGCCCAACGGTTTGGCAGTGGAGCCGGTGCTCATCCGCAAGAAGTTCCTCAAATGGCAGGATGCACACCCAGAGTTCCCGCGTATCGTGTTCCACGGCCTGCGGCATTCCAGTGCCACCTATCAGCTGATGATCTCCGGCGGCGATGTAAAGGCCGTTCAGGGCACCACAGGACACGCCACGGCGGATATGCTGGTGAACACCTACGCTCATATCCAGCAGTCCTCTCGTGTAGAACTGGGCAGGAAGTTCGAGGAAGGTTTCTACGCCAAACAGGAAAGCCCCAGCCCGCAGGCTGTGCCCGCCGCAGGCGAACCGACCCTCTCTATAACTGCTCTGCTGGAACTTCTGAAGAACGCCGACCCTGAAGTAAAGGCACAGCTCCGTCTGGCACTGCTGACCTGATGCAAAATTTACCACGCATTTCAAAGCA
>ERZ791846.87-NODE-87-length-75324-cov-36.3635_pt1 | contig 75324 bp, 77 predicted proteins | sample MGYA00510289_ERZ791846 | MGnify/ENA primary metagenome ERZ791846 (study PRJEB30046, sample SAMN00715274) | human gut metagenome | study: EMG produced TPA metagenomics assembly of the A metagenome-wide association study of gut microbiota in type 2... | reverse complement strand
TAGGGAGGGGGGATTCGAAACACCCCTCCCTACCTCTGGCCCGCGCGGAGCGCAAAGCCATTTGACCGAAAGAATAAAACCCGCCCCGCGCCACCAGCGCGAGAACCAGCTTAAAGAAAAAACCAGCTCTACCTCTGGCCCGCGCGGAGCGCAAGCCATTTGACCAAAAGAAAAAACCAGCCCTGCGCTCTGGCCCGCGCGGAGCGCAAAGCCACTTGACCAAAAGCAAAAACCAGCCCCGCGCCGTCGGCGCGCAAAGAACGTAACGGATTTTGCGATAATACAAGAAGTATAAGGAGGCCCACTATGTCCAACATCGTCATCATCGGCTCCGGCCCGGCGGGGGTGTCCGCCGCGCTGTACACTGCCCGTGCGGGGGTGGACACCACCGTCCTCACCCGGGGGCCGGGTGCGCTTGACCGCGCGGAGCTTATCCAGAACTACTACGGCTTCGCCGCCCCCATCTCGGGTGCGGAATTGGAGCGTCAGGGCATCGAGGGGGCCAAGGCTGTGGGCGTCAAATTTGTGACCACCGAGGCCGTGGGTCTGACCTATACCGATAAACTCACTGTAGAAACCCTCGATGGAGATTACCCGGCGGACGCTGTTGTCCTCGCCACAGGTGCTTCGCGGGCGACGCCCCGCATCCCGGGGCTGGCGGGCCTCGAGGGCCACGGCGTCAGCTATTGCGCCACCTGCGATGCCTTTTTCTATCGCGGCAAAGATGTGGCCGTGGTAGGCAGCGGCGAATACGCCCTGCATGAGGTGCAGGCGCTTTTGCCGGTGGCGGCCAGCGTCACCCTCCTGCTGAATGGTGCGCCGCCGGAGGCAGAGTTTCCGCCGGAGGTGGCTGTCCGGCCTGAAAAAATCGACGCCATCCTCGGCGAGCAGAAAGTCACCGGCGTCCAGCTGTCCGGCGGCGATGTGGTGGAGCTGGCGGGTGTGTTTGTGGCGCTGGGCGTTGCGGGCAGTACGGCGCTGGCCCGGAAAATCGGTGCCGCTGTGGAGAACGGCCGCATCGTGACAGATGAAAAAATGCAGACCACCGTCCCCGGCCTCTACGCCGCCGGAGACTGCACCGGCGGGCTTTTGCAGGTGGCGAAGGCCGTCTATGAGGGCGCTCTGGCAGGCACCGAAGCCGCCAAAGCGCTGCGGAAGGGGTGATTTAAGATGCCGGAGATCCTGCCCATCCCCAAATGCGGCGAGCACCGCCAGTGTCTCGCCTGCGCCTTCCCCTTCTGGGACAAGCTGACCGCCGAGCAGCAGGAGATGCTCTGCCGCACTACCCGCCCGGTGCGCTATCGCAAGGGCGAGCGGGTCCACAGCCCGGTGGAGAACTGCGTGGGCATCCTGCTGCTGCGCACCGGCCAGTTCCGGGCGTATCTTCTCTCCGACGATGGCCGGGACGTGACCCTCTACCGCCTCTTTGGCGGCGAGATCTGCATCCTCTCCGCCTCCTGCGTTATGGACTCGGTGAACTTTGACCTCTACATCGACGCCGAAGAGGACACCGAGGCCTACTGCATCAGCGCAGGCGTCTTCCGCAGCCTCATGCAGCAGAACGTGGAGGTGCGGTGCTTCGCCTACCAGATGACCGCCGAGCGCTTCTCCGACACCATGTGGACGATGCAGCAGATCCTCTTCATGAGCGCCGACCGGCGGCTGGCCATCTTCCTTGCGGACGAGCTTACCAAGACCGGCGGCGACGATGTCCGCCTGACCCAGGACCAGATGGCAAAGTACATGGGTTCCGCCCGCGAGGTGGTGAGCCGCCTGCTGAAATACTTCGCCGGTGAGGGCATCGTGAAGCTCTACCGCGGCGGGGTAGAGGTATTGGACAAGGAAAGGCTGAACCGGATCGCGCGAGGTGAAGCGTGATACAGAAAAATGAATTTCCTATTTTGGAATACGATTTCGACTCAACAGAGATATTAAAGCCCAACCACGGGGCGGAGCAGCTAACTCTGCCGGAGAAATGCGTCTTTGCTTTTCTGGGGGACACCATCGACTCCTATGCCGCCGAGACGGGCGCGGCAGTTGCAGAGCATTTTGAGACGATCACAAAGACCTACCCGATTTATGTTGTAAAAAATGACGGCGAAGAATTCTGCCTCTCTCAAGCCCCACTGGGAGCGCCCGCTGCGGCGCAGTTTATGGATTGTCTCATTGCTTGCGGGTGCAGAAAAATTGTTACGGCAGGCTCGTGCGGCGTGTTGACCGAAATGGCAGAGAACGAATTTCTTATCCCGACCAAAGCGCTGCGGGATGAGGGCACATCCTATCACTATCTTCCTGCCGCCCGGTATGCAGAACCGGCCTCGGAAGCGGTGCAGGCCATAGAAAAGACCTTCCGTGCGCTGGGTCTTCCCTTCCGTGAGTGCATCACATGGACGACAGACGGCTTTTTCCGAGAAACAAGGGATATGGTGGTGTACCGGAAGGCCGAAGGCTGCGCAACGGTAGAAATGGAATGTGCTGCCCTTGCGGCCTGCGCCAAAAAGCGCGGAGCAGCTTTTGGACAAATTCTGTACACAGCGGATTCCCTTGCAAATGCAGAGCAGCATGATGACCGTGACTGGGGAAAGGATTCGCTGCGGAAAGCGTTGGAACTCTGCGTAGAAGTTCTGAGAATGTGGTGAACCATATAAAAATCGCAGAGAGTCGTTGAAACTGCTTGACATTCCATTTTATGTACGCTATTATGTACATAGGAGGCGATAACATGACCACGACGAACATCACTAATTTCCGCAAAAATGCGTTCAACTATGTGGAGCAGACCATCAAGTACAACGAGCCGCTGAACATCAGCACGAAGGACGGCGATGCCGTTCTGCTGAGTGCGGAAGAGTACAGTGGTTTAATGGAGACGCTGTATCTGGTTTCAGTACCCGGCATGAGGGAAAAAATCATGGACGGCCTGAAACAGCCTCTGGACGAATGTCTGGATGAAGACGCAGTGGAGTGGTAAATGTATAAAATCGTCTACACCAAAACAGCAGCGAAGGATGTTCCAAAACTGAAAGCGGCACATCTGGCAGATAAGGCGAAGGCTCTGATAGATATTATCCGGGACGACCCTTTCCAGAAACCGCCGTCCTATGAAAAACTGGTCGGAGATTTGAACGGCGCATACAGCCGCCGCATCAATTTACAGCACAGACTGGTCTATCAGATCGATGAGGAAGAAAAGACCATCAAAATCCTGAGTCTTTGGACTCACTACGAGCGATAAAAAAATGCCATCGTGCCTAGGCACGATGGCATTTTTACTATCAGCGGGAATTACCCCTTGCACCCTTGCTCTTCCCAGTCGCCGAAGTCGGAGACGTCGGCGATCTTAGTCGGGTCGAACTTGCCGTTTTCGTCCTTGGGGGCGACGGCGGGGCCGGCCTCCACGGGGTTCGGGTTCGGAGCCTCGGGGTCACAGACCGGGCGCTCTTCGCTCAGGTCGGGCAGGGTCACAGGCTCTGCGGCCTCAGCGGGCGCTGCCTCCGTCTCAGGGGCGGCGGGCTCCTCAGCGGGAGCGGTCTCTTCTGCCGGTGCGGCGGCTTCGGCCTCTGCCTTGGCCTCACCCTTGGCGTATGCCTCGGCGGTCTTGGCGGCCTCTGCGTCGTCCTTTTCGGCTTCCTCGGGGAACTCGATGGATTCGATGATGGGTGCGGCCTTCTCGTTCAGGAGCTTGTCCATGATGACGATGGCGGCACCGGTGGCCGCCACAGCGGCGGCAGTACCCAGAATGCGGAAGATTGCTTTCATGCCATGACCTCCTTGGTTATGTTATAGTTAGGAGAAGGTGACAACATCGTTCAGCGGCTTCTCGGCAGGCTCCACCGACAGTGCGGTGAGCACCGGGCCTTTGCCGCGGTAGATGTTATGGAACTTATAGCCGACCTTTGCGGTCACTTTGACCCATGCCCGCTGCTCGAGGGCCTTGCAGCCGTCGTAGCTGCAGGGGAAGCCCACGAACTGGATGTCCTGCACGCAGCAGGTCATGGCGAACCGGCCCGGCACGAAACTGTTCTTGCCGGCGCGGTTGGTCTGGCAGACCTGTGCGAGGAACTTGACGGTCTTGCCCGCGTACTTCTGGGGCTCGTCCTGACAGTCCATATACCAGATGCCGTAATCGTCGTCCGGGATGTCGATGACCGGGGCGTTGATGTCGAAGGGCAGGGGGTCGGGGATATCGTCGTAAGCCACGCTGCCGTCCTTGAACTCGTAGGCGATGTCGCACTTGCGGGATGCCTGACGCACCAGCTTGTGCAGCTCCTGACGGGCGGCGTCGTTGTTGACGGCCTCGGCGCGGTTGAAGACGATGAGCTCACTGCGGGCGATCTTGTCCAGCATCAGCGCACGCATGGAGTTGTCGCGGGCGTAGGTCAGCGCGGTGGTGCCGTCGGCGGTGGCGATGCACTGGTAGACGATCCAGTTCTCAGGCAGATTGTTTGCCAGGTCCTGCAGCATCCACATACCGTTATACTCGATGACCACGCGGCCTGCGTCGGCCTCCCTGGCCAGCTTTGCGAGGTTCTGGGGGTTCAGCTCAGCCTTGTCCTCGAGGTTGTAGAGCGTCACGCCGGGGAAGGCGAACTTCTTCTCATTGTACTCTTCTTCGCCCTCCTCGCAGACCAGCAGAAGGGTCTTGTCGCCGGAGTCGAAGTTGGGGTCTTCAAAGGTCTCCTGAATGAACTTGGTCTTGCCGCTCTCGAGGAAGCCCACAAACAGGTAAACCGGGATCTCATTTGCCATAATCTTTTATCCTTTCAGGGTCGATCAGCAGCCGAACAGTGCGGCGATGGCCTTTTCATCCAGCTTGGAGCCGATGACCACCAGCTTGCCGCCGACGTCCGCGCCGCGTGCGCGGACTTCCCACTCGCCGGGAACATAGTCGAACTCCAGCCAGCCGTCTGCGCCGCCGTCCACGATGCCCTTGGAGCGGAGGATCATGCCGTAATTGCCGGTGTCCAGCTCGGTGAGGGCGTGCTCAATGTCAGCCTTGGAGAACTTCTTGGCCGTCTCGACGCCCCAGCTGGTGAAGACCTCATCAGCGTCGTGGCCATGATGATGGTGGTGATGATGGCCGCAGCAGCAATGCTCGTCGTGGTCATCGTCATCATGGTCGTGGTGGTGGTGATGCTCATGCTCGTCTTCATCATCGTCATCGTGGTCATGGTGATGGCCGCAGCAGCAATGCTCATCATGGTCATCATCGTGGTCGTGGTGGTGATGGTGCTCGTGCTCATCCTCATCATCGTCGTCGTCATCATGGTGATGGCCGCAGCAGCAATGCTCGTCGTGGTCATCGTCGTGGTCGTGGTGATGATGGTGTTCGTGCTCCTCTTCCTCGTCCTCGTGGGCGTGCTCTGCGTTAGCCTTGGCAGCCATGGCGATCAGCTCAGCCTTGAAGTCGTCCTTGGTGGACATGGCCTTCAGGATCTGCTCGCCGGTCAGGGCGTCCCAGGCGGTGGTGACGATGGTGGCGGTGGGGTTCTTCTCGCGCAGCATGGCCACAGCGGCGGCGATCCTTTCCTCGGTGGCGTTCTGGGTGCGGCTCAGGATGATGCAGCTTGCGTGGCTGATCTGGTCGTCGTAGAACTCACCGAAGTTCTTCATATACATCTTGACCTTGTTGACGTCGGCCACGGTAACGAAGCTGCTCAGCTGAACATCCAGATGCTCGGCCACGGTAACGAAGCTGCTCAGCTGAACATCCAGATGCTCGGCCACGCCCTCGACAGCGCGGGTCACGTCGGACAGCTTGCCGACGCCGGAGGGCTCGATGACGATGCGGTCGGGGTGGTACTGCTCCACCACCTGCTGCAGAGCGGCGCGGAAATCGCCCACCAGAGAGCAGCAGATGCAGCCGGCGTTCAGCTCATTGATCTGGATGCCGGACTCCTTCAAAAAGCCGCCGTCGATGCCGATCTCGCCGAACTCATTCTCGATGAGCACGACCTTCTGGCCTGCAAAGGACTCTTTGATGAGCTTCTTGATAAGGGTGGTCTTACCGGCGCCAAGGAAGCCGGAGAAAATATCGATCTTGGTCATAGTCTGAAATGCCTCTTTCTTTTATGCAGACGCCGCAAAGGCGCTGCCCAGCAGGCCCGTCGGGCCTTACAAGCAGTCCGGGCCGCTGAGTGCTGACCCGTAAAATTCCTACACTCCTATTATAACAAGGCTGTCAATGGCAAACCGGCCTTTTTGATGAGAAATTTGTAACATTTTTTGCAATTTGCTTGCATTTTCGGGCGGCAGGACCAAAATGAACCCTGCAGAATTGCATTCTGCGCCCCGGAATGATACAATAAGGGACAGCAAACCATCGCCGCCGGACGTTTTTCCGGCAGAATAAAGAAAGAAGGCTTTTTGACATGAGCATGAATACCGTTCCCGAGCGTCTGGCCGCCCTGCGCGAGGCCATGAAGGCAAACGGCGTGGACGTCTACCTCATCCCAGTGGGCGACCCGCACGCCAGCGAGTATATGCCCGACCACTACACTGCCCTGACCTACTTCTCCGGCTTCCACGGCGAGAACTCCAACTTCGTCGTCACCATGACCGAGAGCGCTGTCTGGGCCGATGGCCGTTACTTCGTGCAGGCCGAGAAGGAGATCGCCGGCACGGAGATCCAGCTGATGCGGATGGGCGAGCCGGGCGTGCCGACCGCCGAGCAGTACTGCGGCAAAGTCCTGCCCGAGGGCGGCAAGCTGGGCCTCTGCGGCCTGACTGCCTCCTGCGGTCTGGTGCGCAGCCTGCAGAAAGAGCTGGACGCCAAGAAAGGCACCATCAAGCTGCTGAACCTCGAGGATGAGCTGTGGACGGAGGGCCGTCCCGCCCTGCCCGCCACCCCGGCATGGCTCCTGCCGAAAGAGTACGCAGGCTTCTCCCCTGCCGAGAAGCTGGGCCAGCTGCGTGCAAAGCTCTCTGAGCTGGGCTGCACCGCACAGCTGGTAGGCAAGCTGGACAACCTTGCATGGCTGCTAAATCTGCGTGCGATGGACATCCAGTGCACCCCTTATGCAATGGCTTACTGCTATGTGACCCCCGATAAGGCGACCCTCTTCATCAACACCGCCCGCGTCAGCGCCGAGGCTGCCGCGGAGCTGAAGGCAAACGGCGTGGAGCTGGCTGAGTACGACGATGTGCTTACCGTCCTCGCCGCCCAGACCGAAGAGCAGACCGTTCTGGCCGACCCCGTTTCCGTCAACTACGCTGTTTACCAGACTCTGCAGGCCAACCCGGCTCTGACCGTCAAGGACGAGGCCGACCCCCTGCTGCCCATGAAGGGCGTCAAGAATGAAGTCGAGCTGGCTCACACCCGCGAAGCTCACATCCGGGACGGCGTGGCCATGGTGCGCTTCCAGATCGAGCTGGAGAACCGTCTGGCCGCCGGCGAAGAGCTGACCGAGCTGACCATCGACGAGATCCTCCACAAGTACCGCAGCGCACAGGACAAGTTCCTGACCGAGAGCTTCGGCACCATTGCAGCTTACGGCCCCAACGCCGCCATGATGCACTACCACGCCACCGAGGAAGACCACGCAAAGCTCGAGAAGAAGGGCTTCCTGCTGGTGGACAGCGGCGCGACCTATATGGACGGCACCACCGACATCACCCGCACCTACCCGCTGGGTGAGCTGACCGAGGACGAGCGCCTGTTCTACACCTGGACTTTACAGTGCCATATCGACATCGCCCGGGCTGTCTGGCTGGACTACTGCGACGGCCATATGCTGGACACCATCGCCCGTGAGCCGCTGTGGCGCCACCTCATCAACTACCGCTGCGGCACCGGCCACAGCGTCAGCCATGTGGGCAACGTCCACGAAGGCCCCCACGCCCTGAACGGCCGCAACACCACGGTTTTCAAGCCGGGCATGATCGTCACCGACGAGCCGGGCGTCTATGAGGGCGGCGTCGTGGGCATCCGCATCGAGAATGAGCTGGAGTGCTACCACAAGGCATCCAACCAGTACGGCGAGTTCCTGGCATTCCGCCCCATCATGTTCGTGCCGATCGCCACCTCCCCCATCGTCCCGGGCGTTCTGAGCCGCGACGAGCTGGATTGGCTGAACGCCTACCACCGCGAGGTCTTCGAGAAGCTGGCTCCCCGCCTGACCGAGGACGAGCGCGACTGGCTGGCTAAGAAGTGTGCCGCCATCGGAGCGTAAAATTCCTCTAAAAGGCTCCCCTATTAGGGGAGCTCCGCGACATGCCCGTGTCAGCGGGATGGAGCGGTGAGAGGTTGGATTTCAACAAAAGCGGGAGGCCCCGCAGGGGCCTCCCGCTTTTCTTTAGGATGAGATCTCTGCCTTGTGCTCTTTCCAGTAGGCTTTCGCCTCATCGATGACCTTCTTGAAGGGGCCGGAGGGGTAAGTGCTCTCGGCGATGTCGATGAGGAATTTGTAGAGCTGGGGCCGCACCTGCTCATACATCCCAAGCCGGGTGTAGAGGTCCTTGTAGTAGTGGAACACCTGGAGCTTGTTCTGCACCAGAGCAGCAGGCTTTATCTGGGTGTGGCAGATGCTCTGAGGGTTCTGGACATAGTAGTAGCCGGGCTGAGGGATGGACGCAAAGACCTCGGCGTACTGGATATACTGCATGTTGAACACGAGGTCCTCGGCCCAGCGCATCTCGCTGGTAAAGCGGATGTCGTGCCGGATGAGGATGTCGCGGCGGTAGAGCTTGTTCCAGAGCACGCTGTAAAAGTAAGAGGCGGGCTTATCCATCAGGCGGCGGGCGAAGGTGTCCTTGTCGTAGACGCCCTCGGGCAGGAAACCGTATTCCCGGTTCTCCGGCGGGCGTGCAACATGCATGACACCGAGGTCGTCCTTGAGCTTTTCCAGCACCTGTTCCGGCTTCGACGCCCCGGCGGGGATGACCATGGTGTAGGGCGAGATGACGAGGTCGGCACCGGTCTTCTCTGCCGCCTCCACCAGCCGGGCCGTGTAGTCCGGGGCGATGTAGTCATCGCTGTCCACGAACTGGACGTACTTGCCGCCGGCAAGCTTCAGGCCGAGGTTCCGGGTGTCGGACACGCCGGAGTTTGCCTTGTCCACCAGCAGGATGCGGCTGTCCTTTTTGCGGAACTCCTCGCAGACGGGCAGGCTCTTGTCTTTGGAGCCGTCGTTGATGACGATGAGCTCGAGGTTCCTGTACTCCTGCCCGCAGATGCTTTCGAGGCAGCGGCTCAGGTGGCTCTGGGCATTGTACACAGGGACGATGATGCTGACGAGAGGCATTTCCATAGCAGTTTCTCCTTCTGTTTTTCAGAAGCTGTTTTCGTGAGCGGGGTGCTTATGAAAACGGCTTCTCAGAGCAATGATACTCCCGCCGGGCCGAAAAAGCAAGCGCCGGCGGCAGGCCCGAAAGGGGGCTTCTGAATGATATTTCATATCGCGGTGTGCAGCCCGGATAGCGTCCTCCGCAGCCGGGTGGAGCGGCAGTGTCTCGACTATTATGCCCGGCGGGACGACGCCTGCATCATCGAGCAGCTGGACAGCCCGGAGGCCCTGCTGGCCCGGGACGACGCCGGGGAGCGGTACGAGCTGTACCTCATCGAGCTGCCGTCCACGGCAGCCGCCGCGTCGCTACGGGCAGCGGCTGCGCTCCGCAGCCGGGGGCGGCGCAGCCCGCTGGCTTTTCTGGCCCACACGCCCGCCCACGCCTACAGCGCCTACCGGGTGGACGCCATGCAGTATTTGTTGCTGCCTGTCCCGCCGGAACAGCTCATCGCTCTGCTGGCCCGGGCCGCCGAGCCGGAGTACGGCCCGGCCATCCCGGTGGCCACGGCGCCGGGTCTGCGGGTGCTGCCCTTCGCGGACATCGAATACCTCGAGTGTACCCACCATGTGGTGCATTTCCATCTCGCCAGCGGCGAGGATGTGCCGTCCCTGTCCGTCCGGGTGCCGTTCGCGCAGGTGGCCCAGCCGCTTTTGGCGGATGAGCGCTTCGTCCAGCTCCACCGCTCCTATGTGGTCAATCTGGCGGCGGTGTCCCAGCTGGCGGCGGGCGAGTTCTGGATGCAGAGCGGCGCACGGGTCCCTGTCCCCCGCGGGCGGGAGCCTGCAGCCCGCACGGCGCTGAAAGATTATCTGGAAAAGCAGTTCCGATAAAGCAATGGGGAGGCCCGGAAGGGCCTCCCCATTGTTTTATAATTTTGTCCAGTCCAGCTGCGTCCAATCCGTTATGTACTGGTCGGCGAGGCGCTGCAATTCGGGCTTATCGGCAGCGCTGGTCTCGTCCTCGATGTCGATGAGGTAGAAGCCGCACTGCCTGGCCGTACGGGTGGCGTAGACAGCGTCCTCGCAGACGACGGCGTCGGCGGGTCCGCTGCCGCCCAGCCGCTCGAGGACTTCGTGGAACACCTCGGGGTGGGCCTTGCTCTTCGCGCCCTGTGCGGTGTAGAAGAACTCGAAATAGTCTGCGACGCCCAGCCGGGTGAGTACTTCTTCGCACTGCTCTGCCCAGGTGTTGGAGCAGATGCACATCCGCACGCCCTCGGCTTTCAGCCGGGCCAGCATCTCCCGGACGCCGGGCTTCAGCTCAACTTTTTTGTACAGGTCCCGGATGACCTGCCGCATGGCAGGCTCGTAGTCCCGGAGGGTCAGGGGCAGATCGTAGGTGCGGATGAGATACTCCGCGCCCTCCACCATCCCCATGCTCAGCAGAACATCGTGGATGCCGGGTCTTGCGGTGCGGCCATAGCGGCGCAGCAGCTCCAGCGGTGCGCCCTGCCACACCACGGTCATGCTGTCGGTAAGAGTGCCGTCCATGTCGAAAATCCATTGCTTGCGGTGCATCTGTCGTCCTCCTGAATCGTTCTGGCAAGGTGAACTTATTATAGCACATTTTTTGTTACAAAAACAGAGAGAAATCTCCCGGGAAATATGCTATAATCTAGGCAAAACCGGAACACATCAAAGGAGGCAGAAAACATGGTGCAGAACAACACCCCTGTAAGGGCACTGGTGCTGGCGGGCGGGGGTGCCCGCGGCAGCTATCAGGTGGGCGTCTGGCGGGCGCTGACCGAGCTGGGCTGGCGGCCCCGGATCATTACGGGTACCAGCGTCGGCAGCCTGAACGGCGCCATGTTCGCCCTCGACCTCTACGAGACGGCCCGGGATATGTGGATGACCATCCGCAGCCAGGATGTGATGGAGCTGCCCGCCGAGGATGCGCCGCTTTCCGAGCTGCACGCGTTCCTCAAAGACGCTGTGACTCAGGGCGGCATGGACGTCACTCCGCTGGAAGCGATCGTCGAGCGGGTGCTGGACGAAGATAGACTCCGCAAAAGCCCCATCCGGCTGGGCCTTGTGACCGTGGAGCAGAAGACCCTCAAGGCCCGGGAGCTTCCGCTGGAAGACATCCCCGAGGGCAAGGTGAAAGACTACCTGCTGGCCTCTGCGGCCTGCTTCCCCGCCCTGCGGGCCCACACCATCGACGGGGTGTCTTACCTCGACGGCGGCTACCGGGACAATATGCCCACCGCGCTGGCCCAGAAGATGGGCGCAGAAGAGCTGGTCTGTGTGGACCTAGAGGGGGTGGGCATCACCCGCCCCAACCGCACCGGCCTGCCCACCACCCTCATCCGAAGCTACTGGGAGCTGGGCGACATCCTCCACTTCGAGCCCGCCACCGCCCGGCGGAACATCGAGCTGGGCTACCACGATACATTGCGGGCCTTCGGGCGGCTGCGGGGCTGCGCCTACGCTGTGGACAGCGGGGCTGAGAGCAGCGCGGATGCCGCCGCATTCCATGCGGCCTTCGAGGCCGTCCAGAAGGACGTGCGGGAAAAGCACCCCTCCACCCTGACGGCAGACGCGGCTCTCCTGCTGGCAAAACTCTCGGATGCAGAGCTTGCCCCGCTGGAAGCCGCGGCCGAGGACGTGGGCGTAGACCCCGCCCCCTACTACACCACCCGTACTTTGGGAGAAGCTTTCCTTGCGAAATGCGACTTCGAGCGCCTCAGGAGCTTCGAGCCGCTGTTCGAGGGTGAAGCAGGCCCGGCGCAGGCCGCGCGGGCCGCTCTGCTGCCCAACACCTTTTTGCAGGCACTGGTCTGCCGGGCGCTGACCGGCAGAGTGCCGCCGGAGGAGATGGAAACATGAAGGTATATAAGGGCTTTACCGCATCGCCCGGCCTCGTGCTGGGCCAGGTCAGCCGGCTGGACCGCCCGCCGCTGGTGTTCGACGAGGGGCCTTTCCACCCCGAACAGGAAAAGCAGGCGCTGGAAGACGCCATCAAGGTCGCTCAGCAGGAGCTGGACGAGATGGCCGGCCGCGCCGCGCCCTCGGAGCAGGCCATCTTCCTGTTCCAGAGCATGATGCTGGAAGACGAGGGCTTCATGAATGAGGTGGCTTTCCAGATAAAAGCCGGCGTCGGTGCCGCCGAGGCGATGGACCGTGTGGGCCGCCGCTACGCCGCCCAGCTGGCCGCCATGAAGGACAACGCCTACATGCAGCTGCGGAGCGTGGACATCCTCGACGTGACCCAGCGCATCACCAACATCCTCTGCCACCGGCTCCGCAGCTGGCTGGCCCTCGACCACCCGGTCATCCTTGCGTCTGACCTGCTCATGCCCACCGATCTGTTCAGCGTCCCGGCGGGCCGCATCCTCGGCCTCATCACCGCCGAGGGCAGCGGCCAGAGCCATGCGGCCATCATCGCCCGCTCGCTGAACATCCCGGGCATCACCCAGGTGGGCGAAGAGTTCCTGAAAGACTGCGACGGCCGCGAGGTCATCCTGAACGCCACCGAGGGTGAGTGCATCCTTGACCCGGATGTCGCCGCCCGGCAGAGCGCCATCACCTGCATCTGCGAGATGCAGCGCCAGAACGAGGAGCTGAACGCCCAGCTCGAGCTGCCCAACCGCACCCGGGACGGCGAGGAGTTCGAGCTTCTGGCCAACTGCTTCGGCCCCGAGGACGTGGGGACCGCGATGGAATTCGGCGCGTCCGGCGTGGGCCTGCTGCGCAGCAGCTACATGATGATGCCCGGCCACGCCATGGACGAGCAGGAGCAGTATCTGTTCTACACCTCCTGCCTCGCCGTCGCCAGGGGCAGGACGGTGACGGTGCGCACCTTCGACTTCGGTGCCGACCGCACCATGGCCGACGCCTATCAGGGCGTCCAGTCCTCCAAGCTGGGCCTGCGGGGCATCCGCAGCAGCCTGCGCAATCTGCCCCAGATGGCGGTTCAGATCTGCGCCCTCATGCGTGCCGCCGCAAAAGGCCCGCTGCGGGTCATGTTCCCCATGGTGACAGACATCGAGGACTGGGATTCCGCCATGCAGGTGGTGGACTACTGCCGCCGCAAGCTCACCGAGCGGGGCGTGGAGTTCGAGCCGGATGTCCCCTTCGGCGTCATGCTCAGCGTACCCGCCGCCTGCCTGACGGCAGAGGACTTCACGGCTCACGGCTGCCGCTTCTTCGTCATCGGCACCAACGATCTGACCCAGTACACCCACGCGGTGAGCCGGGAGCTGGCCATTGCCGAGCACTACTACCGTCCCGCCAGCCCGGCCATGAAAAAGCTCATCGCCATGGTGGTGGACGCCGCCAGGAAAGCGGACATCCCCGTCACCATCTGCGGCCTCGCCGTCGGCAATGCCGTCAACGCGACCCAGTATCTCCGCCTCGGCCTGCGCAGCTTCTCCATGAGCCCGCAGAACCTGCTGACCATCAAAAAGGCCCTGCGGGATGCAGATGCGAAATAAACCGTGCCATTGACAGTTTGAAGTTGATGTAGTACAATGTACTATGAAAAGGAGATGATGGTATGGCATTCTCGATTCGGTTATCGGAAGAAGAACGGCAGCTGGCCGACAGCTATGCAAAGCTCCATTCCATGTCGATGGGCGAAGCATTCAAGCGGGCGCTGTTCGACAAAATCGAAGAGGAGTATGACATTACCGCTGCAGAGGAAGCCTACGGCGAGTATCAGCGCAGCGGAAAGAAGAGCCGCCCGGTGGGTGAGTTCTGGAAGGAACTCGACTTATGAAATACCGGGTGGAAACGACGCCGCGATTTGAAAAGGAATTTCGAAAATTAGACCGCTATACCCAGCGGATGCTGAAAGCGTGGATAGACAAAAACCTCGTGGACTGCGCTGACCCACGCGCCCACGGCAAGGGCCTGACGGCCAACCGGAGCGGACAGTGGAGGTATCGCATTGGAGATTACCGTCTGCTCTGCCTCATTGAGGATGAAGAGCTGGTGATTCTGGCTCTGACAGTAGGCCATCAGCGTGAAGTGTATCAGAACTGAATACAGCAAAACGGCGTCCCACCTCGGCGGGACGCCGTTTCTGATGTCAGAGCTTATTCAAGATTCCCCGTCAGGGTCATGACGGCAGAGACGACGGCCAGCGGGGCCGTCTCACAGCGGAGGATGCGGGGGCCGAGGCCGACGGTCTTTGCGCCGGCCTTGGCGGCCATCTCGGCTTCCTCGGCGGCGAAGCCGCCCTCTGCGCCGGTGATGATGGCGATCTTCAGCTTTTCGCCATCGGCGGGTTTGGCCTCAGCCAGCAGCTGGCGCAGGGGTGCGCCGCCGCACTCGTAGCAGAAGAGCACGAGGTCATACTGGTCGAGGCTGCGGCAGACGGCCCCGAAGTTGGGCAGCGGAAGGGCCACATCCGGTAGGATGCCCCGGCCGCACTGCTTGGCGGCTTCAAAGGCGATGCGGTTGTAGCGCTCGTTTTTCTGCTCTTCCTTCTTGGGCGCGGCCACGCAGTAGCGGCTGAAAAACGGGATGAAGTGGTCACAGCCCAGCTCGACGCCGTGGCGGATGACCTGCTCCAGCTTGTCCTGCTTGGGATAACCCACCAGCAGGGTGACGTCTACGGTGGGCTCTGCGGCACTGGGATAGCCCGGCTCCACGCTGAACTCCACCGTCTCGTCGCCGAAGCCGGTGATGGTGGCAGTATACTCGACGGCACTGCCGTCGCAGAGGATGACGGTGTCCCCCAGTCTGCCCCGCATCACGCGGGAGAGATGGTGGGCGTCGGCCCCCCGCAGCACGGCGGTGCCGTCGGAAATTTCAGTGGTAAAATAACGGTGCGGCATATTTTTTGCTCCTTTACATCTTAGGCTCCCCTATTAGGGGCAATAACGACGACCGCCGCCAGTGGCGGAAGCAGGGAGTCGTTGTTGGGGCCGCGGCCAGCAAGGCGCAAGTGCTTTTCAAGCACGAAGCGAATGCTGGGAGCCGCAACCCGGCAATGGCAGCGCGAAGCGCTGACTGAGAGGTTGGCTTACGCTTTTTTGCAGACGATGCACTCCCAGCCGCGCTTTTCCTTCACTTCCAGCACGGCGAGGCCGGCAGCTTCCAGCGCAGCGATGACCTCATCCTTCCGGCTGTCGATGATGCCGCTGGCGATGAAGACGGCGCCGTCGCCCATCAGGCCGGGGACGGCGGGGGCCAGGGACATGATGGCGTTGGCCACGATGTTGGCCGTGATGATGTCGTACTTGCCGCTGGCCTTGTCGGACAGATCGCCCACGAGGACGGTCAGCTTGTCGGCCACGCCGTTGAGGGCGGCGTTCTCGCCGGCGGTGCGGACGGCCACGGGGTCGATGTCCACGCCCTCGGCCACGGCTGCGCCCAGCTTGAGGGCTGCGATGGCGAGGATGCCGCTGCCGGTGCCGATGTCCAGCACCCGCTCGCCGCCCTTGACCCGCTCGTCCAGCACCTCAAGGCAGAGGTTGGTGGTCTCATGGCCGCCGGTGCCGAAAGCAAGGCCCGGGTCGAGGATGAGCTTGACGCGGTCGGTGTCGTAGTCCTGCCAGGACGGCACGATGGCGAGGCGCTGGCCCACGTCCATCGGGTGGTAATACTTGCGCCAGCCGTTCTGCCAGTCCTCCTGCTCCACCCCCTTGGTCTCGGAGGTGTAGGGGATGCCTGCGGCCTCCATCCGGGCCGCGATGAGGGCCAGCGTCTCCACCGGCGAAGCGCCCGGCTCGAGGTACATGTGGATGATGACGGTGTCCCGGGGCTTGTCCAGCAGCTCCTGCTCGATGAGGTCCACGTGGGCGATCTGCTCCACCTGTTCCTCGATGTCGCTGTAGTCTTCGATATAAATGCCGCCCTCCGCGATCATGGTGGCCACGGCCTCGGCGGCCTCGGCGTCGGTTTTGGATACGGTCAGGCGAATATCAGTCCATTCCATAAGGATGCTCCTTCCGTGTATTGGGGATATACTGCCTTTATAGTACCCGATTCCGGCCCGGGATGCAAGCTCTCGGGCCGAAAGATACCCGAAAGGGCTTTCTTTTTTCCCGGCAGTATGTTAATATGGTGTTGTACCCGGACTGGGTCCGGGCGGCTTCCTGCCAGAAGCGCCCGCCGCATCGTTCCCCAAAGGAGGAATTATCGTATGTTTTTAGGAATGGATATTTACAGCTGGATCGCTGCTATCGTCATCGCGCTCATCGTCACATTCCTTCCCATCACGCTGCCGTTCAAGATCGTTCTTGCCATGGTGGCCATGGCCTGCTTCTACTTTGGACGCAAGTATTATCACAACCATAAGAACGGCGGGGCCGAGACGCCCAGCATGAGCTCTGCCGAGAGCGAGGCACTGGCCTCCGGCATCCTGAAAGCCCTCGGCGGCAAGGACAATATCGTCAAGGTGGACTACTGCGCCACCCGCCTCCGCTTTGAGGTACACAGCTACGCCTCCGTGGACGAGGCCGCTGCCAAGGCCGCAGGCGCAGAGGGCGTCATCCGCCCGGCCAAGAACGCCTGCCAGGTGGTCATCAAGGGCGATGTGCAGGCTGTGTACGATGCCCTGCGCAAGCAGCTGTAACGAAGAAGCTGTTTTCTTACGCAAACAGCTTCTCGAACATCGCCGGGAACGGGCCGCCGCGCCCGGCCCGGCGGTATTTTTATCGGAAAGGAGTTTTGATATGAAGCCCCAGACCTTTACGTGGAAGAAACTCGCCGCCGACGAGCTGACGCGGGTGTATCTGGACGAGATGCACCGCGATTTCCCGCCCAGCGAGCTGAAACCCCTGAGCATGATTCTCAACAGCGAAGCCGCCGACATGGCCCACACATGGGGCGTGTTCGAGGGGGAGACGCTGGTGTCCTATCTGCTGATGGTGCGGCCTATGGGCTGTGAAGTGAGCCAGCTGGACTATTTCTCCGTCCTGCCCGCCTACCGCAGCACCGGCATTGGCGCACGTCTGCTGGCCGCTCTGCCCGCCCACGAGGAGGGCGCAAAGGCCATCCTCATCGAGGCCGAGTGTCCCGAGAAGGCCGACGACGAGGCCATGGCCGTCCGGCGTCTGGGCTTTTATGCCCGCTGCGGGGCCGTTGACACCGGCTGGACGGAGCGTCTTTTCGACGCATGGTTCCGGGTGCTGGTCCTGCCTGCCGAGGGGGAGACACTGGATGCGGAGACGGCCAACAAAGAGCTGGCCGACTGCTACAGTCGGGTGATGGGCGCGGACAAGTGGCGCAGATATGTCCAGCTCTACCGCCCGGACGGCACGGAAGAGAAATTCTGATTCGATCATAGGCTCTGAAAGGCTGCTTTACGTTCTGTGAAGCAGCCTTTTTTGCACCCTTCAGCGGGCGGGATGCACAAACGAACGTGCGGATTTTTGACAGTTTGACCGGAAATGTAAAATCGAGTGTCCTGTTTTCCACACCGACTTTACCAGAGGATGACAGCAGCGCAAAAACACTGCACAAAGCTTTACCTGCATTTTGCGCCGCCATGGTCGCAGCCGGATGGGCGGTGCGCTACAATAAAGGCGTCCCAAGAGAGATACAATGAGGAAAAGGAAAACAGCCCGGCCAGAACAAAAGGGCCGGCCCAATTGAAGGAGATATTATTATGAAAAAGATCACTCGTCGTTCGTTCCTGTCCGTCTGCGGCGCCGCTGCCGCTGCTGCTGCCCTGACCGCCTGCGGCGGTGCAGCTTCTTCCACTGCTGCCTCTTCTGCCGCCGCATCCAGCACCGCAGCTTCCGCTTCTTCTACGGCTGCGCTGTCCGGCAATGTCGCCACCGGCGGTTCCACCTCTATGAAGAATGTCATCGCCGCCCTGACCGAGGGCTTCGCTGAGCTCGAGCCGGATGTCACCATCAGCTATGACCCCACCGGTTCCGGCGCAGGCATCACCGGCGCTACCGATAAGACTCTGGACATCGGCCTTTCTTCCCGCGCCCTGAAGGCTGACGAGACCGGCGTCACCGGCACCATCGTAGCTCTGGACGGCATCGCCATCATCGTCAACAAGGACAGCAAGGTCGAGGACCTGACCGTTGACCAGCTCAAGCAGATGTTCACCGGCGAGATCACCAACTGGTCCGAGGTCGGCGGCGACGACGGCGAGATCGTTCTGGTGGGCCGCGAGGCTGGCTCCGGCACCCGCGATGGCTTCGAGAGCATCGTGGACGTCAAGGATTCCTGCAAGTACGCGCAGGAGCTGACGGCTACCGGCGCTGTCATCAGCGCTGTGGAGGCCAATCCTCTGGCCATCGGCTACGCTTCCCTGTCTGCCATCGGCGACACCGTCAAGGCTGTGACCGTCGGCGGCGTGGAGTGCAGCGAGGAGACCGTCAAGGACGGCAGCTATGAGGTGCAGCGCCCCTTCGTGTTCGTCACCAACGACTCCGTCACCCTCTCCGCTCAGGCTCAGGCGTTCTTCGACTTTGCTACCAGCACCGACGCTGCCGACCTCATCCGCACCGCAGGCGCTGTGCCGGTGAACGAGTAACTTTGTGAGGGGATCCCTCAGGTGTTTTTATGAAAAGATTCGAGCTGCCCCGCACCCCGGCCCAATGGCTGGAAGCTGTCATGAACGCCATCTTCTTCCTCTGCGGCATCCTCGCCGTGGGCTGCGTGGCTGTCATTACCATCTATATGTTCCTGTCGGGCCTGCCCGCCATCGGAAAGATCGGCCCGCTGAACTTCCTCTTCGGCACCGAGTGGGCTTCCACGGCGTCTGAGCCGAAGTACGGCATCCTGCCCTTCGTGCTTTCGAGTATTTACGGCACCCTGGGCGCGTCCCTCATCGGCGTGCCGGTGGGCCTGCTGACGGCAGTCTTCCTCTCGAAAGCGGCAGCTCCCGGCGTGCGCAATATGGTCGTCACGGCGGTGGAGCTGCTGAGCGGCATCCCCAGCGTGGTGTTCGGCCTGCTGGGCATGCAGGTGCTGGTGCCTGCGGTGGCGAAGGTGTTTGGCAAGGCGTCGGGCGCCTGCCTGCTGTCGGCCATCGTGGTGCTGTCCATCATGATACTGCCCAGCATCGTGTCGGTGTCGGTGACGGCCCTCAACGCCGTGCCGCCCGAGTATGAGCAGGGCAGTCTGGCACTGGGCGCGACCGATACGGAAACGTGGTTCAAGATCAGCATCCCGGCGGCCAAGAGCGGCATTGCAGCCGGTATCGTTCTGGGCATCGGCCGCGCCATCGGCGAGGCAATGGCCGTCATGATGGTGGCCGGCAACAGCCCCAATATGCCGGACAGCCTCTTCCGCAGCGTCACCTTCCTGACCACGGCCATCGCCAAGGAGATGAGCTACGCCAGCGGTCTGCAGAAGCAGGCGCTGTTCAGCATCGCGCTGGTGCTGTTCGTCTTCATCATGGTCATCAATGTGCTGCTCAACGCCGTGCTGAAGGGAGGAAACAGGGATGAAAAGTGACTTCTCCCCCTCCCGCCGCACATGGAACGTCATCATGACCGCGCTGGTCTGGGCGGCGGCAGTGCTGGTCATCGCCCTCACGGTGGGCGTCATCGGGCTGGTGCTGGTGCGGGGCATCCCCAACATCAGCTGGGAATTCCTTTCCACCACCGCCAGCGTCCTCAAGGGCACCGACGGCATCCTGCCTGCCATCCTCAACACGTTATATGTCATCCTGCTCACCCTGCTCATCGTCCTTCCGCTGGGCGTGGGCGCGGCAGTATACCTCACGGAGTACGCCTCCAACCGGAAGCTCATTGAGGTCATCGAGTTCACGAATGAGACGCTGGCGGGCATCCCCAGCATCATCTACGGCCTCGTGGGCATGCTGGTCTTCGCCCAGACCATGGGCTTCAAGACCTGCCTGCTCTCCGGCAGCCTGACGCTGGTGGTCATGAACCTGCCCACCATCATCCGTACCACGCAGGAGTCCCTCAAAACGGTGCCGCAGGGCTACCGGGAGGGCGCTCTGGGCCTCGGCGCGGGCAAGTGGCACATCATCCGCACCATCGTGCTGCCCTGCAGCATCGACGGCATCGTCACCGGCTGCATCCTGGCCGTGGGCCGTATCGTGGGTGAGAGCGCGGCCCTGCTCTTCACCGCCGGTGCGGCGGAAGTCATTGCGGGCAGCATCGCCAAGGCTTACACATCCAACGGCGCGACCCTCTCCGTCCTGCTCTATCTGCGGGCCTTCGAGGACGGCGACTTCGCCTCCGCCTGGGGCATCGGCGCAGTGCTGCTGGTTCTGGTGCTCCTCATCGACCTCGCAGCCCGTCTGGCAAAAACAAAGCTCAAACAGAAACAGTAAGGGGTATTTTATGGATAATAATATGCCGGTCATCTCGGCAAAAAATCTGAACCTCTGGTACGGCGACTTCAAGGCCCTCAAGGGCATCTCGCTGGACGTGGGCGAACGGGAGATCACTGCCCTCATCGGCCCCTCGGGCTGCGGCAAATCCACCTTCCTCAAGACCCTGAACCGGATGAACGACCTTGTGCCGAACGTCCGCATCGAGGGCGACGTCCGGCTCCGGGGCGAGGATATTTTTTCGAAGGAGATGCAGCTGACCGACCTGCGCCGCCGCGTGGGCATGGTCTTCCAGAAGGCGAACCCCTTCCCCATGAGCATCTACGACAATATTACTTACGGCCCCAGGCTCCACGGCGTCCGCAATAAGGCGGAGCTGGATGAGCTGGTGGAAAGCTCCCTGCGGGGCGCTGCCCTCTGGGACGAGGTGAAAGACCGCCTGAAAAAGAGCGCGCTGGGCCTCTCCGGCGGCCAGCAGCAGCGCCTGTGCATCGCCCGGGCTCTGGCTGTCAAGCCCGAAGTCCTGCTGATGGACGAGCCCACCAGCGCCCTCGACCCCGGCTCCACCATGAAGGTGGAAGAGCTGATGAGCGAGCTGAAAAAGAACTACACCGTGGTCATCGTCACCCACAACATGCAGCAGGCGGCCCGTATCAGCGACCGCACGGCCTTCTTCCTGCTGGGTGAGCTGGTGGAGTGTGGCCCCACGGGCGAGATTTTCAGCACCCCGAAGGATAAGCGCACCGAGGACTACATCTCGGGCCGCTTCGGTTAAAAAGGAGGGTTTGCGATATGAGCACACGCACACAGTACGAAGCCGACCTCGCGGCCCTGAAGGGATCGCTGGCCAAGATGAGCCAGCTCTCTGCCGACGCGGTGGAAGATGCGCTGGAAGCCCTCTGCACGGCGGACGCCGAGGAAGCAAAGGGCATCATCAAGGGCGACACCGAGGTCAACCGGATGGAGCGGGACATCGAGCACCGCTGCATGACCCTGCTGCTGCGTCAGCAGCCGGTGGCAGGTGATCTGCGCTTTATCTCTGCTGCCATGAAGGTGGTGACAGACGTGGAGCGCATCGGTGACCACGCCGCCGACATCGCGGAGATCGTCCCCCATCTGGCCGGCGTCCGCAAGGCGGGCGACCCCGCCGTGAGCAGGAGCATTGAGATGGGCCGCAAAGCTCACAAGATGCTGCAGGACGCCATGAGCGCCTTTGCGGCAGAAGATGAGGCGGCGGCAAAAGCCATCATCGACGCCGACGACGCCGTGGACTACGATTTCAACACCATCAAGCGGATGCTGGCGGCGGAGATCGCCGCCGACCCCGGCAAGGTGGACGCCGCGCTGGATGTGCTGATGGTCATCAAGTACCTCGAGCGCATCGGCGACCACGCCGTGAACATCGCCGAGTGGGTGGAGTTCCTGCGCACGGGCCGGTATCACCACGAGAAGATGTTCTGAGTTCTGTTTTCCTCTTCTTCTTTTCCTGAAAAGCTGCTGCCCGAGGCGGGCGGCAGCTTTTGCTTTGTCGAAACCCCGTCTGAAAAATTTTGGGGTTTTTTCTTGTCTTATGCAATTTCCGGCCCGGATGCGCCGTATTATAAGCAGAAGCCTCCCAACAGAGGGACGCTTATGAGACCTGAGCGCGGCCCGGCTCCGACATCCCCCATGTCCCCGGCTGCGCCGCAACGGAGGATACCTATGAGCATCAAGAAATTCCCGCTGGAAGCCTACGGCGCGGCCGTCAGCCGCGAAGAGCTGGTGCAGGCGGCTTTGGATGAGATCACCAAGAATTACCGTGAGGCCAGCCTCTCCAATGTGGCCCGCAGCTACGGCGTCTCTCTGGCCTATGTCAGCGAGTGCGTCCGGGCGCAGACAGGCCGTACTTACAAGGAATTGCTCCAGAAGCACCGGATGGAGACTGCCGCCCGCCTGCTGCGCCGCAGCGACTGGAATATCCAGCAGATCATCACCTACGTCGGCTACGAGAACACCAGCTATTTCTACCGCCTGTTCCACGAGCGGTACGGCCAGAGCCCCCGTGAGTACCGCCAGAGCCGCGCGGCCCGCACCCGCACACCGGCCTGACCTTTGAGCATACCGCGAAAAAAGACGTCCCGTGTCAGCGGGACGTCTTTTGATGTCTTAAGATGGAAAAACGATGCAGAGTGTGTTACAATAAAAGCCGGATCTGAAAAAATGCGGGAGTGCGCTGCGGCGCATAGAAAGAGAAGGTGGGAATGGAATGTTTCGTGGAGCACGGCGCTCTGATCTGGAGCAAATTTTAGAGATCTATGCCCATGCCCGGAAAGCAATGGCGGATTCGGGCAACCCGACCCAGTGGGGCGACAGCTATCCGCCGCAGGAGATGCTGGAAGAAGACATCGACTCCAACCGGCTGTTCGTCTATACGGTGAAAGGCCGTCTCGAGGCGGTGTTTGCCTTCATCCTCGGGCCGGACCCCACCTACGCGAAAATCGAAGACGGCCAGTGGCTCAACGATGAGGTGCCTTACGGCACCATCCACCGGCTGGCCTCGACGGGCGGCCGCAGGGGCGTGACGTCTGAGGTCATCGCATGGTGCCTCGAGCACTGCGAGAGCCTGCGGGCCGACACCCACGCCGACAACAAGATCATGCAGCATCTTCTCGAGAAGAACGGTTTTGCCCGCTGCGGCATCATCCATGTGGAAGACGGCACGCCCCGCGTCGCCTACCAGAAGCTGTCGGCCACCGTACACATGCAGGAAGAATAAGGAGGGACTGGCATGAAGATCACACAGGTAAAGCTGGGCCGCATCTCGACCCCGCTCCGCGTCCCCTTCAAGACAGCGCTGCGCACCGTGAGCAGCGTGGAGGACGTCATCGTTGAGCTGCACACCGACACCGGCGCGGTGGGCTGCGGTGAGGCACCTCCCACCGGCGTCATCACCGGCGACACCACCGGTGCCATCATCGGCGCCATCCGCGACCACATCGCCCCGGCCATCCTGGGCCGCGATCTCGACGAGTTCGAGGATCTGACCGCCGCCGTGCAGAAGGCCCTCGTCCACAACACCAGCGCCAAGGCTGCCGTGGATATGGCCCTGTGGGACCTGCTGGGCCAGAAGTACAGCGCCCCGGTCTACCGGATGCTGGGCGGCGCGCGCAGCAATATCGTGACGGACATCACCATCAGCGTCAACCCGCCCGAGGAGATGGCCCGGGACGCCCGCACCGCCATCCAGCGCGGTTATGACTGCCTGAAGGTCAAGGTGGGCATCGACCCGGAGCTGGACGTGGCCCGTCTGGCCGCCGTCCGCGAGGCCGTGGGCAAGGATGTCAAGCTCCGCATCGACGCCAATCAGGCGTGGAATGCAAAGCAGGCTGTCCGCATCCTCGACCAGATGCAGGAGAAGGGCCTGGACATCGAGTTCGTCGAGCAGCCTGTCCCGGCGGCTGATCTCGAGGGGATGCAGTACGTCACCCGCCACGCCAGCGTGCCGGTGCTGGCCGATGAGAGCGTGTTCAGCCCGGCGGACGCCCTGCGCATCATGCAGACCAGCGCAGCCGACTTCGTGAACATCAAGCTGATGAAGTGCGGCGGCATCACCAACGCCCTCCGCATCGCCTCGGCGGCGGAGGTCTACGGCGTGGAGTGCATGATCGGCTGTATGCTGGAAGCCAAGATCTCGGTCAACGCAGCCGTGGAGCTGGCCTGCGCCAAGAAGATCATCACCAAAGTGGACCTGGACGGCCCGGTGCTCTGCAGCGAGGACCACATCCTCGGCGGCGCGGTCTTCGACGAGAAGAATATCACCGTTTCGGATGCACCCGGCATGGGCATCCAGGGCTTTGTCCCCGGCAAAGTGACCTATCTGGACGACTGAAAAATCAGAAAAAATAAATAAGAATGACTACCCCCGGCAGACAAACTCTGCCGGGGGATTTTTCTGCCCTGAGCGGTGAAATATTTTAGTTGTGTATTTCTGTGGCGCACAGATAAGGCGGCGCGGAGGAGGGGCGAAGACGAAAAAATCTGCCGAAGCAGCCCGAAAAATTCACTGAAAACCTTTGACTTTTCTTCCGTGTGTGCTATAATAACAGCTGTCTTTGGGTAAGAGACAGGAAAAGTGTGCGTCGAGGACGCACAAATACAGAGGAGTGTTCTATATGATGAATGGTGCAAAAGCCATTGTGAAGAAGTACAATGAGGTCAGCCTCATCCTTCGCATCGTCGTCGGTCTGGTCATCGGCGCGGTGCTGGCGCTTGCGGTGCCGGGTGCGGGCTGGGTCGGCGAGCTGGGCGGCCTGTTCGTCGGCGCACTGAAGGGCATCGCTCCGGTGCTGGTGTTCGTCATCGTGGCGAGTGCGCTGGCACAGGGCAGCTCCAAGCTGGACCGCCGCTTCGGTACGGTCATCTGGCTGTATATGCTCACCACCTTCCTTGCGGCGGCGATCGCTTCGATCACCAGCTTCATGTTCCCTGTGTCGGTCGTTCTGGCAGACGCTGCCCAGTCGGACGTGGTGCCGCAGGGTCTGGGCGAGGTGCTGAGCACCCTGCTCACCAACTTCGTCGCCAACCCCGTCAGCTCTCTGATGAGCGGCAACTACATCGGCATCCTGTTCTGGGCCTGCATGTTCGGCCTTGCCATGAAGAACATCGGCTCTGACACCACCAAGAAGTTCCTCGCCGACACTGCCGACGCTGTGTCGCAGGTGGTGCGCTGGATCATCAATCTGGCTCCCTTCGGCATCATGGGTCTGGTGTACACCAACGTGGCCGACAACGGTCTGGCCATCTTCACCCAGTACGGCAAGCTGCTGGCCCTGCTGGTGGGTACCATGCTCTTCATGGCGCTCATCGTTTCGCCCTTTATCATCTTCCTCTATCTGCGCTGCAACCCGTATCCGCTGGTGTTCCGCTGCCTGAAGGAGTCCGGCCTGACCGCTTTCTTCACCCGCAGCTCTGCGGCCAACATCCCCGTCAACATGGCCCTGTGCGAGAAGCTGGGCCTCGATAAGGAGATGTATTCCGTCTCCATCCCTCTGGGCGCTACCATCAATATGGATGGCGCGGCCATCACCATCACCATCATGACGCTGGCCGCGGCCAACACGCTGGGCATCCCCGTGACCCTGCCCGCCGCCATCGTCCTGAGCGCCATGTCCGCTCTGGGTGCCTGCGGCGCTTCCGGCGTGGCCGGCGGCTCTCTGCTGCTCATCCCCATGGCCTGCTCCCTGTTTGGCATCTCCAACGATGTGGCCATGCAGATGGTCGGTGTCGGCTTCATCATCGGCGTGATCCAGGACTCTGTGGAGACTGCGCTGAACTCCGCCGGCGATGTGGAGTTCGCCGCGACCGCCGAGTATCATCAGTGGCTCAAGCAGAGCAAGCCCCTGCCGGACTTCCTCCGCAGGTAATATGCACAACAAAATGGCTGGGGCCGCGAGGCCCCAGCCGTTTTTCTGTATAAGCTCAGTCCATGAGCCTTGCTTTCTGCAGAGCGGTGATGATGAGAGGGATGAGCACCAGCTGTGCGATGATGCCCGGCACAGCGGTGAAGAGCGCGCCGGACAGGAAGGCCGAGAACGGGAAGCTCGAGCCGGACAGACCCGCCAGCACGAAGCGGACCGCGCCCCAGACGAGGCGGCCAGCCACCATGGCTGCCGCGAGGGCGGCGTAGGTCATGGGCAGGGTGTGCTTCACCCGGCGGTAGAGCCAGCCGGACACGGCGCCGTAAGCTGCCAGCTCAAAAGCCATCGAAATGGCGATGGGGAACATCGGGGGCATCCCGAAGAGTACCGAGCGGAGCAGCGGGGCCGCAAAGCCCACAGCCAGACCCCACGGCCCGCCCAGCACGAAGCCGCAGAGCAGGATGGGGAAATGCATCGGGCAGAGCATATTGCCTACCTGCGGCAGATGGCCCGTCACCATGGGCAGCACGAAGGCCAGCGCCAGAAAGAGTGCGGCCAGCACGACATTGCGGGCCGGAGAAGCGTTTTTGGTTTTCATCTGTTTCCTCCTGTGACTGCGCCGCAGAAAAACAAAAAAGGGGCCTGCCAGTCGGCTTGCAAGCCAACGGCAGACCCCTTCATGGCGTCTGTTTCAAAAATGCGGCGGCTGAAAAGAGTGTAGGGCGGGCTTCGGCCCGCAGGCCCGGCTTCCTGCCGGAAATCGTGAAAATTATAGCAGAGTGCCGCAGGATTTGTCAAGACCGCCCCCGGACAGGCTGCAAATTGACCAAAAAAGAAAGCGTTTGGAGCAGTTTTTGACCGCCTGTGTACATTTTGCTGTAAGAAGCTTGACCTTTTTGCACAGAATAGATAATATAAACTTGAATTATAGCGCAATGGGGCGGCGGGAGCTGTGCCTTGCGCGGCTGTATACTTGCAACTTCTGAGGTTCATACGGGAGGACCATCATGACAAATGCAGAAAAGCTTACCCTTGCCAAGCACGCCTGTCACATCCGCATGGGCGTGATCGAGGGAACTCACAGCGCCAAGTGCGGCCATCCGGGCGGCAGTCTGGACATCGCCGAGGTGCTGTCTTACCTCTACTTCGTGGATATGAACATCGACCCCAAGGAGCCGAAAAAACCGGACCGCGACCGCTTCGTGCTGTCCAAGGGCCATGCGGCTCCGGCACTTTACGCCACGCTGGCCGAGCGCGGGTTCTTCCCGGTGGAAGACCTCAAGACCCTGCGCAAGATCGGCAGCTACCTGCAGGGCCACCCCAACATGAATGAGACTCCGGGCGTGGATATGTCCACCGGCAGTCTGGGTCAGGGCGTGTCTGCCGCCTGCGGCATGGCTCTGGGCGCAAAGCACAGCGGCAAGCCCATCAATGTCTACACCATCCTCGGTGACGGTGAGGTGGAAGAGGGCGAGTGCTGGGAGGCTTTCATGTTCGCCGCCCACTATAAGCTCTCCAACCTCTGCATCATGCTGGACCGCAACCACCTCCAGATCGACGGCACCACCGAGACGGTCATGAACAGCGCCCCGCTGGAAGAAAAGCTCAAGGCGTTCAACTTCAACGTCCTGACCATCAACGGCCACGACTACGACCAGATCGAGTCTGCCATCAAGGCGTTCCACGCCGAGAACGACAAGCCCACCTGCATCATTCTGGACACCGTCAAGGGTGCAGGCGTCTCCTTTATGACCAACTCTGTGGATTGGCACGGCAAAGGCCCCAACGACGAGGAGTACGCTGCGGCCATGCAGGAGCTGAACGCAGCCTACGCCGCGCTGGAACAGGAGGACAAGTAAGATGGCAGATGTGAAAATGATCGCTACCCGCGAGAGCTACGGCAATACTTTGAAAGCACTGGCCGCTGAGGGCCACGACAATCTGGTGGTACTGGACGCCGACCTCGCTGCCGCTACCAAGACCGGTGTGTTCCGGAAGGCTTACCCGGACCGCCACTTCGACTGCGGCATCGCCGAGGCCAACATGATGGGCGTCGCCGCCGGCCTGTCCACCATGGGCTATGTTCCCTTCGTGTCCAGCTTTGCGATGTTCGCTGCGGGCCGTGCCTTTGAGCAGATCCGCAACTCCGTGGCCTACCCCCACCTGAACGTGAAGATCGGCGCTACCCACGGCGGCATCTCCGTCGGTGAGGACGGCGCTTCCCACCAGTGCTGCGAGGACTTCGCCCTCATGCGCAGCCTGCCTGGCATGACCATCATCTGCCCCGCCGACGACGTGGAAGCACGCGCTGCTGTCCGCGCCGCCTACGAGATGCAGGGTCCTGTCTACCTTCGCTTTGGCCGTCTGGCTGTTCCCGTGTTCCACGACGAGGCCAACTATCACTTCGAGATCGGCAAGGGCGAGCAGCTCACCGAGGACAGTGATATTGCCATCGTGGCCACCGGCCTGATGGTCAACGAGGCCCGCAAGGCCGCTGAGACTCTGGCCGCCGAGGGCATCCACGCCCGCGTCATCAACATCCACACCATCAAGCCTCTGGATGAGGACATCATCCTCAAGGCTGCCAGGGAGTGCGGCAAGATCGTCACCGCCGAGGAGCACAACGTCATCGGCGGTCTGGGCGAGGCTGTCTGCTCCCTGCTCAGCGAGAAGCTGCCCACCCCTGTCCGCCGCGTCGGCGTGCAGGACAGGTTCGGCTGCTCCGGCCCCGCATGGGACCTGCTGAAGGAGTACGGTCTGGACGCTGCCACCATCTGCAAGACCGCAAAGGAAATGCTGGGCAGGTAAGCTCTTTCTCTGAAATAACGAACGCCGCTGTGCATTGCACGGCGGCGTTTTTGCATCTCACAGAGCTTTTATCAGCTTTTCCCTCTCGGCGTACACCTCGGCGAAGACTTTGCGCAGGGTGCATATCTCGGGGCGGGGGTCATCCCGCAGGGTCAGCAGGCGGGTGTCCGGGAGGGACAGATGCAGCGGGATGTGCCACCCGGCAGGGAAGGCCGGGTATATCATCGGGCAGAGGAACATCCCCCGCCCGGCCAGAAGCTCGGCGTAGACCGATTCGTAGTTTTCCACCATCCGCCAGACCGGTGTGGAATAGGTCATCCCCGGCCTGTACGTTGCCGGCAACATCCAGGGCAACCGCTTTGCCACCGAGTACCCCATCGGCCTGAAGGGCGTCAGCCACTCCATGGCCATGTACTACGGCTATGTCGCCGGCAAGAACGCCCTGAAGGACATCTGAGCCTGAAATCGCAAAATAATTTCCAGAGCCCGGAGCAGAAAATGCCTGCCCCGGGCTTTTTATGTGACTTGCTCACGGAAAAACGCCGGAGTTTGGGGTATACTGTCCCTGTCAGATGAAAAAACGCTCTTTATGGAGGGAAACGATATGGCAGTCATCACCATCACGAAAGAAAACTTTGAGGCCGAGGTGCTGAAGAGCGCTCAGCCCGTCCTGCTCGATTTCTGGGCCGCCTGGTGCGGCCCCTGCCGGATGCTGAGCCCCGTCGTGGACGAGGTGGCCGAGGAGCGCACCGATGTCAAGGTGGGCAAGGTCAATGTGGACGAGCAGCCCGAGCTGGCTGCCGAGTTCGGCGTCATGAGCATCCCCGCCCTGCTGCTGTTCGAGAACGGTAAGCTGGTTCGTCAGGCCGTCGGCGCACGTCCCAAGAGCGGCGTGCTGGAACTGCTGGGCTGAGAATAAAACGGCGAGGAGCCGCTGCACGGAAAACGCTGTGCGGCGGCTCCTTTTTTGCGCTCCCATCATCTCAAAGCGGGCTTTCGTGAAATCATTTCGCCTTTCTGTACAAACGCACAGAAAAATCGTATCATAAAAATGAAAACACGGTCGCTTTCACACTTTACAACTTTATATGGATAAAGTGAAATGACCTTATCATAAGACAAAAGCGCCCGGGAAAAGGCGGGGCGCAGGGGCCGGCGCGGGCAAAAAGGAAGACTTCCTCGAGCTGTTCCATCATAAAGGCATCGACGCGGGCCTTGCGGCGGGCATCTTCCACCAGAAGCTGCTCACCATCCGGGAGCTAAAGGAATACTTAAACGAAAATGGCGTGGAAATGCGGCTCTGAGCCCTTGCGTTTGCCCGCCGAATACGCTAAACTATAGCTGTCCCCCTGCGGGGGAGGAGAAACATTATGGACCTGAAATTTGACGAAAAGGGCCTCATCCCTGCCATTGTGCAGGACCACTACACCAAAGAGGTGCTGACCCTCGCCTACATGAACGCCGAGACGCTGGCGCTGACCATCGCGGAGGGCCGGACGGTGTTCTGGAGCCGCAGCTGTCAGGAGATCTGGCGCAAGGGCGAGACCAGCGGCAACGTCCGGCGTGTGGTGTCCATCACCGCCGACTGCGACGCCGACGCGCTGGTGGTGGAGGTCGTCAAGAGCGGCCCTGCCTGCCACACCGGTGCCGAGAGCTGCTTTTTCAACGAAGTGTATGTTTCCCCGGAGCTGAAGCAGTTCAGCTGGCAGGAGCTGTATGACCTCATCAAGGGCCGCAAGACCAGCCCCAAAGAGGGCAGCTACACCACCTATCTCTTCGAGAAGGGCAAAGAAAAGATCCTCAAGAAGGTGGGCGAGGAGTGTACTGAGGTCATCATCGCGGGCGAAAAGGAAGACAAGGCCGAGACGGTCTACGAGATCAGCGATCTGGCATACCATGTGCTGGTGCTGATGGTGCAGGCCGGCATCACGGTGGAGGACATCACCCGCGAGCTGGAAAAACGACACGTTATCGACCACAAGGTCAAACAGGAAAGGATGCAGTGATTCACTATGGCAGATTATAAGAAGTCCAGTGTCCATTGTCACTCGACGATGTGCGACGGCAAAAACACCTTGCAGGAGATGGCCTCCGCTGCGTGTGCGCAGGGGCTGACCACACTGGGCTTCACGGGCCATAGCTACACCCAGCGCGACCGTGAATACTGCATGAGCCCCAGCCGCACGGCCCAGTACAAGGCCACCATCGCCAAGCTCAAGACCGAGTACAAGGGCAAGGTGGACATCCTCTGCGGCATCGAGTGGGACCTGCTGAGCGAGGACAAGCGCACCGGCTACGACTACTGGATCGGCTCTGCGCACCACCTCTACGGCAAGAACACCGGCAAATACTACGAGATCGACTTCCGTCCTCAGGACCTCCACGACTGCATCTACGACGACTTCGACGGCGACCCTTTGGCCGCTGTGGAGGCATACTTCGCCGAGGTGGAGAAGGTGGCGGCCATGGGCCCCGACATCCTCGCCCACATCGACCTCATCAAGAAGCTGAACGCTGCCGGTGAGTTCTTCGACGAGGAGTCGCCCCGCTATAAGGCCGCAGCTCTCAAGGCGCTGAATGCTGCCAAAGAGCACGGCTGCCTGCTGGAAGTGAACACCGGCGGCGTCTACCGCGGCTACCGCAAGGACTTCTACCCCGGCGCATGGCTGCTGGGCGAGTGGCAGAAGATGGGCGGCAAGATCATCATCACCTCCGACGCCCACGATGTGGGCAGCCTGACCTTCGGCTTCGACGAGGCTGCCGCCGCCGTCAAGGCCGCAGGCTTCAAGAGTGTGGAAGTGCTGACCGTCAACGGCTTCGAGACGCAGGAGCTGTAATTATTTCTGAATTTTTGAAGCAAGGCTGCTGCGCAGTTTATCTGTGCGGTAGCCTTGTTTTCTGGTGAGCGGCCTGCGCCCTCTCAGGCGCTCACGCGCCAGACCCCCTTTTTGTCGCTTACGCGACATCTTCCCCCGACCGGGGGAAGTCTTTCCTCAAAGGGGGAGCCAAAAGCCTCTCCCTCTGGGAGAGGTGGCACCGAAGGTGACGGAGAGGGCGAGCCGCCTTAAAGTATAAAGGAGAAGACTATGACCCAGTCCCCCGCGAAAAAATCATTCTTCAACCGGAACGTCGATTTGATGAACGGCCCCATCTTCAAGAGCCTGCTCATCTTTATGCTGCCCATTCTGGTGTCGTGCCTCTTCCAGCAGCTCTATAATACCGTGGACACCATGATCGTCGGCAATGTGCTGGGCGACACCGCCCTTGCCGCCATTGGCGCCTGCGGGGCTATCTACGAGCTTCTGGTTGGATTCGGCATCGGTATCGGCAACGGCCTCGCCATCGTCGCAGCGCGCGCCTACGGGGCCGGAGACGAGGACCAGCTCAAACAGACTGTGGCGGGTTCCATCGTCATCGGCATCATCGCGTCGGCGGTCATCACGCTGGCGGGCGCGGCGGGCTTGCATCCGCTGCTGGAGCTGCTGGACACCCCGGCGGAAATTTTAGAGGACGCCTACGGCTATATCATCATCATCGACCTCGGCGTCATCGTCATGTTTGCCTATAACCTCTGCGCCGGCCTGCTGCGGGCCATCGGCAACAGCTTCATGCCGCTGGTCTTCCTCATCCTCTCGTCGGTGCTCAACGTCATCCTCGACCTCTGGTTCATCGCCGTGCTGGGCATGGGCGTGGCCGGTGCCGGTGTGGCGACGGTCATCTCTCAGGGCGTGTCGGTGGCGCTCTGCATCCTGTATGTCTTCCGCAGCGCCCGGTTGCTCCTGCCCGGGAAAAAGCACTTCCATGTGGAGAGCCGCCTCTATTGGGAGCTGTTCAGCCAGAGCATCTCCATGGGCCTCATGAGCAGCATCGTCTCGGCGGGCTCCGTCGTTTTGCAGTACGGCATCAACGGCCTCGGTACGATGGTCATCGCGGGCCACACCGCGGCCCGAAAGCTCTTCGCGTTCACGGATATGCCCCTGTCGGCGATGGCCTCTGCCTGCTCGACCTACGTCTCCCAGAACTACGGCGCGAACCATCCCGACCGCGTCCGCCGCGGAATGCGGGACATCTATCTCTACAGTGTCGTGGCGGCTGTGGCTGCTGTCCTGCTCATGGCGGCAGGCGCGGAGTGGATGGTAAAGCTGGTGTCCGGCTCTTCGGAGCCGGTGGTGCTGGAAAACGGCGCGCGATATCTGGTCTGGAACGCACCCTTCTACGCCGTGCTGGGAATGCTTCTCTCCACCCGCTACGCGCTGCAGAGCATGGGCGAGAAGGTGCTGCCCCTGCTGTCCAGCGTCATCGAGTTTCTGGGCAAGATCGTCTTCGTCCTGCTCTTCATCCCCCGCTTTGGGTATAACGCGGTCATCCTCTGCGAGCCGGTCATCTGGTGCTTCATGACCATAGAGCTGCTGATAGCATACCGGCATGATCCCTTCGTGTTTCCGAAGAAAAAGTGAAGATAAGCAAAAGGCTCTGCCCGAAAAAGGGGCAGAGCCTTTTATAGTTCGTGCTTGTGAGCACGCTTTTCGGCGATTTTGTAAACGGCATCGTCGGCCCGGGCGCCGATCACGATGACCAGCATAGACGTTTCGGTACGGACGAGCTTGTAGACGATGCGCAGCCCGGCATCACGAAGCTTGATCTTCAGCAGGCCGGAGAGGTCGGTGCCGCTTTTGCTGCCAAGCGGTTTGCCGTAACCGCCCTCGTAGATGGAAACGGGATTTTGCACGACCTTGTCCAGAGCTTTTGCGACCAGAAGCTTCTGATTTCCGGCGAGCTGTTCGAAGTCCTTTTGGGCCTCCGGCAGGAATTTCAGAGTCCAATTCATTCAAATTCGACCTCATCCATGCTGTCAAGCGCAGCTTTGGTAATGCCGTTCTGCCGATAGACCTCCTCGGCGGGAATGGCATCTGCGGGGTCGAAGCCCTGCATCCGCTGGGCAGCAAGGGCAGCAAGCTTTGCGTCGTTTACTTCGTCGATGAGGCGGAGATATTCTTCCGGCGAGAGAAGGACGCACTCAGGAGAATTGTTCTTCATGACGACCTTCGCGCCCTGACGGCGGACATCTTCAAAGACCTTTCCGGCCATGCCGCGGTTGAACAGAGAGATGGGGATGGTGCTGCGCAGCGCACTCGAAATGTCTGCCATAATACATGCCTCCAATCTTTTTCATCTTTAGTATATGCAAAGGCAGTGAAAATGTCAAGAAAAATATCAGCGGATTCACTGCGATATAAAATAGAACTCCCCGCCATGCAGCCGCACGGCGGGGAGAAAGAGGGAGGAGAATTTCAGATTCAGAGGGCCGAATAGCCGAAGCTGTTCACCAGCGCGTCGATGTGCTGGCCGGCCTTGCACATGGGGCAGTCGCGGCTGTCGAAGCTGGCGTAGTCGGGCAGGCTGGAGGGGTCGAAGATGGAGATGACCGGGATGCCCAGACACTCGTGGGTGGTGGCGAAGATGGCCGACAGGCCCGCCACGGTGCCGCCGTAGTAGTTGACCGCCTCGATGGCCGCCTGCACGGTGTAGCCGGTGGTGATGGAGGCCGACAGGATGAGGACGTGCTTGCCCTTGACCATCGGGGCGAGATTGTCGCGGAGGATGATCTGGCTGCCGCTGGTGTACTCGGGGGTGATGACGTAGATGGTCTGGTGGGCATTCATGTTGGCAAAGCCGTCTTTGGTCAGCTCGTTGGCCAGACAGGTGCCGATGACCTGTGTGCCGTCCAGACAGAGCACGGTGTCCACGATGGTGCTGTGCTGATAGGCGGCCACCAGCTCCTTGGCGACAGCCTTCGCCTCCGAGAGGCGGGCTTTCTGGGTGGTGACGTCGATGTAGTAGTTGATGTGGCTGTGGCTGGTGGCGAAGTGGCCCTTTGCCACGCGCAGGAACAGACTGCTCTTGTTGGTGGGAAGCTTTACCATATTGATCATAACTGCACACTCCTGTTCTTGTGAAATCAGGCAGGACGCCCATCCCGAAAAACAAAACCGCGCGGCGGCACATCTGTCCGGCCGCTGCGCTCCCCGGTTGGGATGCTCTTATTGTAGCAGGAAAAGTGCCTTATGCACAAGACACAAAACCACTAAAAATCCTTGCTTGCATTTTGGCAGAATGACGGAGAGGTGCAAATAAAAACGCCCAAGGCGTGAGCCTTGGGCGCGGAGTGCAGAAAAGAGATCACTCGAGAACAATTTTATTATTAGTACCCTTCTTGGCAACCATCTTCCAAGTGCAGAAAGCGCGGGTGTAGCCGCTGTTGCCGCTGCTGGCCTGAATGCGGGGGAAGTAGATGAACTCGACCTTGTCGCCATCTGCAAGCTTGACATTCTTAACAGTAATGGTGAAATCCCGCTCACCATCATCAACAGTAAATTTAGGATCTGCCTTGTTGACAGTGACATAGGTGTCGCCGTAGTAGTTCTCTTCGCTTTTGCCGGGATTCACAGTAAGCAGGAACTTATCAGCCGTCACGGCCAGAGGAACCTTTTTGGTGGTGCACTTGATGTTGACCGTGCAGGTAAAAGTGCCAGTGTCGGGACTGCCACTGTTAAGAGCGAAAGCAGGTGCCTTGTCGGGAGCGTCCGCGCTCTTATAGGTCTTGAAGGTACCCATCAGCTTCAGGGTGCTGCCGATTTTACCGGTCTTCTGATACTCATCCTCACCACAGCCAACGAGCAGGCTGGAACCAGCCACAGCCACGGCAGCGGCGGCGCTGTACTTCAGGAAAGAGCGGCGGTTGAATTCTAAGGACATGATCGTTCCTCCTTTATGCAGAAACAGATAAATTCATTGTACTGCCCCCGAAGGGCGTCTTGCCTATACAATAGGCGAAAAATCAACAGATGTCAATGCTTTTCACAAAAATTTTGTGGGGAAGCTCTGCCCTTTATGACGGAATTTCGTCTCGGAAAAATGCCTCAGGCCTGCGTCAGGTCAGAAGAGCTCAGAGAGAAGGTGAGGCTCTTGTTTGCCGCGAAGGTCGGGGTGAAGGTGACGCTCAGCTTCTGCCAGCCGGTGGGGACGCAGCAGATCAGCTGGATGTAGCCTGCGCCCTGCGGGGGCAGATTGGTGGACTCGGAGAAGCTCTGAGCGGCGGCATTATAGAGCTGGATGTAAGCGCCCACCTCGGCCTCAGCGCCGTCGCAGACAGCGGTGAAATCGGTGGTGGAGGCGGCCAGAGCGTGGAAGTACTGACGGGCGACATCGAGCTTGGTAGCCTCATCATTCAGCGGATAGGCGGCATCCAGTTCGGCGAGGTTCTGTGCGCCGATGTTGAAGGTAGTCGCGCCGGAGCGGTTCACAGCGGTGACGAGGACAGCGACATACTCGTGATCGGGCAGGTCGGGGGTGTTGGCCATGGTAAAGACGCTGGTGAGCTGGACGCCCAGATTGTTCCAGTTGCTGACCTTGTCGCCGACCTTGACTTCGATGGCGTTGCTGGTGCTGGAGCCGCAGCCGCCCAGCATGGCAGCAGCGCCCAGAGCCGCTGCGGAGGCACCGGTACACTTGAGGAAGGTGCGGCGGGAAATTTTATTGGACATGGATGTGTCCCTCCTTGAATTCGCTTTATGATGAAACACGATGAAAATGTTCTGCTTTGTTTATAACATCTTTTGCACGCAGATGCAAGCAAAAAACGGCAGAATTTACACTAGTTTCACAGAGACTTAAGTGCGGTCCTCTCCGGTCAGCTCCCGGGCGCGGGTCTCGCTGGTCTTGACCAGATTGAGCAGGCTGGGAGTATACAGCGGGTATTCCCGGGTCAGGCTCTCGGTGGTCATGGCGAGGCAGGACGGGTCGGCCACGCCCTCGCCGCCGGGCAGCGCTTCGCCGGCCAGCAGGGCCTCCACATTGGCCTGAGCCGAGTGCATCACAGCGTCGGAGTAGCCGGGCCAGCGCCGGGCGTCCACGCTGAACATGCTGGAGGCATTGTGGGACTCGGCGGAGTAGAGCAGACGGAACATCTTGGCCACGGCGGTCATCAGGTAGGCGCTCACCTCGGTGGTCAGGGCCTTGCTGTGGCAATCGCCTATCTTGGCGTAGAGCACGTTCAGGCTGTTGGAGATGAGCTTTTTGTTCATCGTGGGCAGGACGCTGCCGTGGTAGATGTTGTCCTTCATCTTGTCGGGGTTGGGGATGTCCTCTGCCGAGAGCATCATGCCGTTGCGCTCTGCCGAACGGCCCAGCAGATAGTCGCAGGAGACATTGTAATAGTCTGCCACCCGTACCACAAAATCCAGGCCGCACTCCCGGATTCCTTTTTCGTAGTGGGAAAGCAGGGCCTGCGAAACGCCCAGATCCTCTGCCGCCTGTTTCTGGGTGATGCCGCGCTCCTTGCGCAGCAGTTTGATGATACGATTGAACTCCATGATATTTGGCTCCTCAGATAAAAATAGGACTTCCTTGATTTTTGGTTTACAGCACGTTGATTATACACAATGGAAAACGACTTGTAAAGCGAAAAAGTGACGGTTTTTCCGCCGGAATTTCGGTGTTTTTGTCAAAGGGGTTGCTCTTTCTACCATATCTATGTTAAAATAAACCTTACCGGCATATATTTAGTGTCTGATGGTGCCGGAAAAATCAGCAGAAAAGCAAGATTTGTGCGAATCAGCACAGGAATAGATAGCTCATAAGAGGTGTTTTTGCATGAAAACCTTTAAGCTCCATCTCATCCGCCACGGCCTGACTTCCGGCAACTTACAGGGCCTTTACATCGGCAGCGGCACGGACATCCCCCTGTGTGACGAGGGCCGCGCCCAGCTGGCCGAGCTGAAGGAGCGGTTCGAGTATCCGCAGGTGGACACCGTCTTCTCTTCCCCGCTCATGCGCGCCGTGGAAACGGCCAACATCCTGTTCCCCAATGCGGCCCACCAGTTCTCGGTGCATGACCTGCGGGAGGCCGGCTTCGGCGTCTTTGAGAACCATCCTGTCAAGGAGCTGGTGAAGAACGAGGACTTCAAGAAGTGGATCACCCCGGGCTCCGGCTTTGTGCCGGAGGGGGCAGAGCCCACGGAGCAGTTCCACGCCCGCTGCTCGGAGACGCTGCTCAAGCTGTTCGAGTATATGATCCGGATGGACGTCACCGAGGCTGCCTGCGTGACCCACGGCGGCGTCATCATGAGTATGCTGAGCCAGCGCGCCCTCCCCTCCCGCCATCCCGAGCAGTGGATGGCAGACCCCGGCTGCGGCTACACCGTCCAGACCGACGTTCAGCTCTGGATGCGCGACCGTCTGGTGGAGGCCATCGACATCGTACCCTTCGGCTATGCCGACACCCTGCGGGGTCAGGCCGAAGCCGAGGAGAATGAAGCATTCGAATAAGAAAGAACGCTCTGCCGCCCTGCGATTTTTGCCGCCGGGCGGCATTTTTGTACTCTTTTGGTACAAAATCGGCAAAGAAAACGCAAAACCTGCGGCAGAACGCTTTCAAACCCTTGACAGGGGGCAGAGAAACCGATACTCTATAAAGTGAATGATTTTTCTCGCTGCAAGGAGGGGTCCCCGATGTCTCAGTCTCTTTCCCGCCGGTCGTTCCTGAAATGCGCCGGTTCGGGCGCGGTCAGTCTGGCCGCTGCCCTGCTCACAGGCGTTTCGGCGGCTGCGGCACAGCCCCGTGTGATGGGCCAGCCTGCCCTGCTGGACGGCAAGGCGGCGGTGGAGCTGCTGGGCTATGCGCCCGCACCCGGGCTGGGCGGCGTGTTGGTCTACCTCTCGGTGGAGAACCTCTCGGCCCGCACCCTGCCGGTGGGCGCAAGCTACCTCCACAGCCGGGATGTCTCGACCCTGAAGGAGCTTTACAGTCTGGACAGCGGCGTGACCGCCCGCTGCGGGGGCGAGAGCGTCCCCTGCGGCAGCTTTGCGGCACCGCTCTACGCGGAGAACGCCGCCGATGCCTCGGCCTTTACGCTCAACCTCGCCGCCGGGCGGGGCGCGATGCTCCACTGCTTCTGCGCCGTCCCGGAGGATTGGGAGGCGCTGGAGCTGAGCTATCGCCCCGCCTTTGCCGCCGGACAGCCGGTGGAGTTTGTGGTGCGCCGGGATGCCGACGCCGTCCGCCTCGGGGCGGTGCCGGCGGCGCCGGCGGAAGTTGGAAGCGTAGTGGATTTGTAAACGGCTTCGCGCGCCGGTGGCGCGGGGTCAGAGCGCTTTTTCATTAAGGCTAATTGTTCTCTTTTGATGTCAAAAGAGAACCAGAAAACCACCAGCGATTTCGACGCGCTGGATCCGACGGGTTGCGGTACCCAGCATCCACTTCGTGCCTTGGGCGGCACTCGTGTCCTGCTGACCGCGGCCCCAACGGCTCCTCCCTGTTTCCGCCGCAGGCGGCGGTCGTCGCCGTTGCAAGAAAGGGGCTGCTCGCCCCTTTCAGACCCCAAAGGGGTTGTCGAAACGGAAAAAAGCTAGTCGCTGCGCTTAACGCTTTTTTCTCGTTTCTCCGATTTGCTGCTCCGCAGCTGGTGTTACCTCTCTGCTGACGGTAACGTCCAGCAGAAACGTGAAATCTTCGGCGAAGCCGTAAAACGGCGGAGGCTCAAAATGCGGTTAAGAGATCTTCACGCCGAATGGCGTGAATCTCCAGCATTTTGAGTTGGAGCCCACTTCTTTGGAATTGTTAAGGGCGAGCAGCCCTTAACTCGTTGCGGGGAGAGTGGAGTCCAGAGGTAGGGAGGGGGGAGTCGAAACACCCCTCCCTACCTCTGGCCCGCGCGGAGCGCAAGCCATTTGACCGAAAGAAAAACATCCCCCGCGCCACCAGCGCGAGAACCAGCTCAAAGAAAAAACCAGCCCTACGCTCTGGCCCGCGCGGAGCGCAAGCCATTTGACCGAAAGAAAAACATCCCCCGCGCCACCGGCGCGAGAACCAGCTCAAAGAAAAAACCAGCCCTGCCTCTGGCCCGCGCGGAGCGCATAGCCATTTGACCGAAAAAAGAAAACCTGCCCCGCGCACAGGCGCGCGCCGCAGCCTGGAAATAAAAAAGACTTCTGCACGACGAAATGCAGAAGTCTTTTTGCTTATCCAAGAATCTCTTCTCCGCTGGAATTTGTGACCGTCAGCTCCTGTCCGGTCAGACTGGTGACAAGAGCGATATAGCTCGTCCCGGCCTCGATGTTCATGGTGCGGCCATCGGCGTCGTAGAGCAGCAGCGTGTTGTCCCGGCCCTGCGTCCAGGTGATGGTCCACAGATGCCCGCCGTTGAGCCAGACGCCGCCGCCCATGCTCAAATCGTAGTCGTAGGTCTTGCCGTCGTCCCGCAGCTCGGAGGCGCTGAACAGCACCAGCAGATTATCGAACCCGGCCTGCTGGCCGTTGTTGGCGTCCAGCTGGGGCGTGCCGTCGGCGTGGAGCATCCGGTAAAGCCCGCTGTCGGCGTCGTAGGAAAAGCCGGTGGCGTTGTCGTCGTCAAAGCAGACCCGGACATTCACCGCGTCCGGCGCGGTGGCGTCCGGCAGCTTGCCGTCTGCTTCCTGCGGAAGAAGTGCAGGGAGGGACAGCACTGCGTCCGCCCCGGAGGACGCACTGTCCGCCGCGGCGGATACGACGCTCGTCACCCGGGATTCCGTCAGAGCAGAGGAGATGCTCAGCTCGTCCAGCACCTTAGAGATGGCCTTGCCGCTGGTGTACCACAGCGGTGCGTTGCTCCACTCACTGCCGCAGTCGAAGGCGGTGCGCCCGGCCTCCAGAGCATCCACGGCCCGGATGGAATAGTAATCGAGGAAGTTCTGGTCGAACTGTCCCCCGCCCCGCTGTACCGGAATGGGCTGCTGGCCCACCAGAAGCCGCCAATAGATGTCCTGACCGGCGGCCACCGGCCCGACCTTCGGGGTCGCGGCCAGCGCCGGATAGACGAGGCAGAGCTCAGTGGACGTGCCCACCTCAGTGAGGGCTTCCAGCACCACCGACGCCGAGGAAAGGCCCCACTGAGTGGTGGAGGCAGTGCTGTTCTCAATGGCCACGGCCACCGGACGCTGGCCCTGCCACTCGAGGGCAAGGCCGGTGAGCGGGTCGGTGGGGGCGGGCGTTTCCGGCTCGCTGTCGCTGGGCAGAAAGGCGCAGCCTGCCAGCAGCGCGGCGGCCCAAATGAGGCAGAGCGCAGTTCGAATACGCTTCATCGTCATGTTCCTCATGGGCTTACTGGCAGCTGAAATTGCTCAGCTCGTCGTTGTCCACCAGTGCAAAGTAGGTCTTGCCCCGGTTGAGGGTCATCTCTTCGCCGGACTTGGTGTAAAGCTTGAGGGGGTTGGTGGGATAGGTCTTTTCCCAGCGGCCCGCCTGCACGCCGCCGCGGGTGAAGAGGTAGGCGTCGCCGCCCTTGATGTACTGCACCTCCTGCACGTCATGGGAGTCGCCTGCGTAGGCGTCCATGTCGGCGAAGCAGACCACGACGTTCTCGAAGGTGAGCTGCTCACCGGTCAGCTCATCGACGGTGTTCTCGGTGGCCTTCTTGGAGGAGTTGTACATCTGCATTGCGTAGGTGTGGCTGAGTGCGGAGTAGCTGAACGAGGTGCGGTAGCTCGCTGAATGTACGATGGCGATTTTTTTGGCCGAGGGCTCACCCTTGAGCTTGTTGACCTCGTCGGTGCGGTAGTCGGCAAAGTGGAAGAACGTCCCCTCGCTGGGAGCGTAGAGGCTGATGCCGGCATCAGAAGCGGCTTTGCAGATCTCCTTGCCGGAGGTGAACTCGGTGTGCTCGTAGGCCACATCGCGGCCGCGGTTATTGCGGTGAGAGACGATGGGGTGGATCGGGGTCTTGAAATAATTCTTGCCGCCGATGTTCAGCCCGGAGTAGCCGTACACGCTGACGAACTGGGTGCAGAAGATGCTCTCGCCGTCGTGGTAGTAGAGGATGTTCCAGGGCATGAGCAGCTGCAGGAACTGGTCGCGGCCTGAGCGGAGGGGGCCAACCTCGGGGATGCTGTCGGCGTCGCTGAACACGGCGCACAGGCGGGTGATGCCGCCCTCGACCTTGGCCTCGATGAGCAGGTCGGCGCTGCCGATGCCCCGCTGGGGGCGGGCGTTCTGGCGCTGGGAGTTGGCGATGTTGTTCACCATCACAGCCACCGGGCGGCTGTTGGTGCTGCGCGCGGCGCCGGTGAGGATGTCGGCGTCGTACTCGGGCATGACGCCGAAGGCCGGGTCAAGCTGTTCGCCCTCGGGCGGCGGGGTGACGGCCATGTCGCTGGCAGCTTCCGACGAAGCAGCGGTCTCCCCTTTTTTTGCCAGACCCTTGAGCAGGCCGGGCAGCTTGCCGCCCAGCGCGGCGCTTCCAGCCGCAGAGCAGCCGGTCAGGGCCAGCGCTGCCGCTGCCAGCCCGGAAATATGAAGGACAGACCGACGAGAGATTTTCATGATAAAACAGCCTCCTATCAAAAAGCCCTGCCGCATACGGGCCGGGACAGTTCGTTCTGCTTTGATTGTACTGGTTCGCGCCCCATTTGTAAAGAGGAAGTTGCCGCCAGAATATCCGCGTCCCAGAGAGGTGACGGTAAAACTGGCTTTTATAAAAGGAGCGGGCGCTCTCCCGGAGGGGGTCTGTGTGCTGCGGAGAGGCACTTTTTTGCGCTTTCCTCTTGCTTTTTTGGCGCGGGTGTGGTAATATAATTCGGCAGTATCTGTAAATCTGAAAATATGCGCTCGTAGCTCAGCCGGTAGAGCATCTGACTTTTAATCAGAGGGCCAGGGATTCGAGTTCCCTCGAGCGCACCAAAGAAAAACCCACGATCGACCGTTGATAAAGCGGATTCGGTCGTGGGTTTCTTTTTGTTATATCGGCCCGGCAGAAAGCCAAAAGTGCGACAGAAATGCGACAACGCCAAGGCGGCTTACACGGGCGCACCGGATGGGTTACCGGAGCGTTTGATTAAAAATGAAGGCATACAGGGGCGGTCAGCTGCCTGACAGCAATAATTTTCACCCTTACAAGTTCTCGGTTTCCTTTTGATAAGCAGGGATTTGGGCCAGTTCACGGGCGTGGCGAAGGAGAGCCTCTCGCCCATCCTCGTTCATGGTAGCCACAATGGCTTCGATTTCTCTTATCATCCCGCCTTTTACTGTCCCGCCTTTGTAATATGTTTTTTCTTCCGGGATGGCATCATCAGAAGTTTCTTCCAAACCAAGAGAAAGGTCATTATTTAGCTGTTTTTTTATACCACCTGTTGAAACGCAATGCTTACTTGCCATTTCCTCCAAGTGTTCCAACGCCCATTTTCTTTCGTGTTCTGTTGTTACAACTCCATTACAAAGCTCTACTTGCCTCGTATTGGACTCAATGATTTTTTCAATTTCGTAGGCCGCGAAAGAGCCCATGGACCCGGATATCATCTCGACATGGTTTCCGAAATTTCTGACAGAACATGGCCTTCCACAGGTGCATTTTCATAGCCTCCGCCACACCAATGCCAGTATCCTTATCGCTGCGCACACACCGATTACCACGGTTTCCGGGCGACTTGGGCATGCACAGACACGACATTGAATTACCATGCATCGGCCATCCAGAGTGCTGATGCGGCTGCTGCAGATACTCTGGAAGGTATCATCAAGGTTCGGGAAAGGAAATAGGCCTAAGGGCTTAAGAGTTTCACTCCGAAAGTCAGCCTTGTCCAACTCAAGGGAGGTGATGCACCATGGACTGTCAAAAAGCCTTTCTGGAAAATTACAACGATAATATGAAGAATTTATCGGACATCAAAAGGGAGCATAGGAGGCAACCATATGATTCCCATCTGTGGAAAATATTATCTGACCGCCGACAACAACAGCTATATCCTGAATAAAGCTCATACAACGCGGGAGGGCAAAACGGCATACGACGCCTATACGTATCATGTGTCCCTGGACGCTGCGCTGAATGCTGCCATAAGGTATACCATCCGTGACGGCGTGGCCAGAAAAAAGCTGACAACGCTGGAGTAGGTCATAGCCGAGCTCCAGCGCACAAAGGCGGAAGTGAGCCACTCTGTGATGATGTTGGCCCCAGATGCAGTACTGGGGAAAATCCGTCAGACGCAGGATGCCCCGCTAAACGGAACGTGCTCATCATGAGATTTAGCCAGCCGTTTCGGAGCAATCAGCCAAAAGTAAAAACAAGGAGACAGAAAATGATCGATATTTACATGACAGATGCCAGATTCCACGTAGACGAGCCAAAGGCAGAGATGGACGTCGCATTGCTTCTGGACAGCATTCTATCCGGGCGAACCACCACGATAGAGGAAGGGTGCATCTAGCCGAGTATGTGGGAATCCACACTCAGCAAAGGACTAATCCTCACACTGAGCGGCGACACAGACCTCCGCATCACACCTACGCTGAACGCGGAGGGACTGCCGGAACTCAAAATCAGCTGTTGCACGAACGAGAGTCTTTGTGACGTATACAATGAAGCTGAGCCATGTCCGCAGGAAGCGCCGGAAGACTTGTCCGATCTTTTCTCATAAAGAAAACCGCCTTTCCTGAGGGTAACAGGAAGGCGGCCATGGAAACGGGAAAATTGTTTGCAGACAGAGATTCCCTGCTTTCCATTTTAGCAGGTGGGAACGCACTTTTCAATGGCAATTTTGGTAATTGAAGCGTGCCGAACCGCTGCAGAAACCATGGTGCATGGCCGGGTGAAAGTGCTTGACCTTGCATTTTTTATTGGAAAGGAGCAACAGGAGCTATGGAAACGAGATGGCCGTCGTTCGGCGGATTTTTTTTTTTTTTTTTTTTTTGAAAATCGCCGATGAACGGGAGGGAACCCACCTTTATGACGATTACCAGAAGGAGTTGGCGGAAGCTCCTGTCACAGAGGATGAAGAAAAAGAGCACCGTGAATCTGCGCAAGCGGTACTTGCTGAGCTGGAACGACTCAATATCGCGGACGAGCAACGGCGAAAAGACGAAGAAGGACGGAAGAGGGTGCAGGAATTCTACGAACTGCCGTTCACTTCAGACTTGATCATTCAACTTGGGGACTATCCTCAGAGCAAAGGTTCGATGGAGCCTGAAAAAAACGGCTGTACCCGATCAGCCGGTAAAGACTATGCCTGATGAGTCGAAGCACTATGTGTCTGACATCGTTGGAGAGGACTTCAAGAGCTGGGAGAATGGCCGCGTGATTCTGGACTGCGGAACCGGCTGTGGTAAGAATGAGTTTATCATAAAGAAACTGGCAGGTTGGTTGGTTGACAGGCTCCTGACGGGCGAAAAGAACGATACTATCCTCTATCTGTGTCCGCTGAACTCACTCCATGCAGAGATGATACGCCGCAGGATGGAAGCAGAAATCGCCGACATCGGCCAAGAAGCTGCCGATGAAACACATTTCTATAAAGATGCTCTGGTGATTCAGACCTACCAGCACATTGAAAAGCTCTGCAGAAATGCCCCCGACAGACTGAAAGAGTCTCTATCTAGTCCCAAGTACATTGTAGCTGACGAGTGTCACTACCTCACGGACTTCTCCACCTATAATATCAACACCTATTTATCGTTGGAAGTTCTGCAAAGAGCAGAGAAAGGCCATGTGGTAATTTATATGAGCGCAACCGGCGGGCAGGTGTACGAGATGTTGAATGCCGCCACTGAAACGCCGCCTGACCGTATCTATACGCTCCCACAGAATAATGCCCACATTGCACGGATGTACTTCTACGCACGAGACAATCTAGAAATGATACTGCACGACATCCCGGCGGATGAAAAAGCCGTTATCTTTATGTCCGGCGGTGATGACCGTGTCAAAATGAAAGAGCTGTTCGGTGATGCCGCCGGGTACTACTGCTCTGAAAACAATGCAAGGTACGGGAAGAAGCTGGATTCCCTTGAGGATTGCCTCAAAGACCGAATGCTTCAAAAGCGTTTTCTGTTCACAACAAAAGCGATTGGGATGGGAATTGAGATCAAGGACCGCACCCTGAAGCAGAGCATCTCACCATATCGGATGCCGGTACTGGTGGATTGGATAAAAGAACACCTCAATCAGCCAATGAAATGGAAATATTTATATACAGGCATTATGATATCAAAAGTATTTGCAGAGTATAGAAACCGTCCAATGAAACCGACCACACTGAACAAAAAACTCGCAATCTATGGTGTACAAGCTGTGCGAGGACGCGATAAAAAAAGAGTCAAAGATGGAAAAGCAAATGAAAACAGAGATGTGCTATTCTGGTTCTTGGTCGAGTTTTAAACATTGTGAGATTTGGGGCAAGAAGCGTCATCTTTCTACATATAATAATGATAAATGTTGCCCCAGAATATAAATCTGACGTTAAGGCAGCTGTTTGATGGTAGAAATACATAAGGACTATTGTTGGAAGAGCATCTGACTCTTGACAGATTCCCCTACCGCGAATACAATATAATTAAAATTATCATAATTCAGATTATACTAAAAGAGGTGGGCTGTATGGATTTCATCGGCAGGACATCTGAATTGGCGACGCTGAACACCGAACTGAACCGTGGAAGCGGTTTTGTAGTAATCTACGGCAGACGGCGCGTCGGAAAAACAACGCTGATCAAAGAATTCATCAAGGACAAGCGTGCATTCTACTTTCTGGCAACAACGGAGAGCGAAGCGCAGAGCATGAAGCGATTTGCCGGAGTTCTTTCCCGGACAACAAAAAATCCCATGCTCAGTAAAGTGACATTTACAGACTGGCTCGACCTGTTCCAAGTGGTCGCAGACGATCACCCGGACGAGAGGAAGGTACTTGTCATAGATGAATTTCCGTATCTTGTAAAGACGAACCCGGAGTTTCCGTCCATCTTGCAGAACGCGTGGGATGAGGCGCTGAAAGACCACAATGTCACGTTGATCCTCTGCGGCTCGCTCATCAGCATGATGAAAAAACATGCACTGGCGTATAACAGCCCCCTTTATGGCCGCAGAACAGCACAGATCCGGCTGACGCCGCTGCAGTTTACCGATGTGTATGCGGCGCAGGATCTGTCATTTGAGCAGGCGGTAGAGCAGTATGCCATCACAGGCGGCGTACCCCAATATATGGAATTTTTCCAGACAAATGAACCTTTGACGGAGCAGATTTGCAGCGTTGTGCTGTCCAAAAACGGATTTCTGTATGAAGAGCCGGATTTCCTCCTCAATGAAGAGGTCCAAACACCTATCAACTATTTTTCTGTCCTGAAGGCCATCTCGGACGGCAACCACAAACTGAGCAAAATCGGAATAGCGATGGAGCAGGATACATCCGCCATCACGCCCTACCTGAAAACCTTGATCGATCTTGGTTTCGTCACCAAAAATGTGCCGATTACAGAGAAGAACCCGGAGCGCTCCCGCAAAGGTCTGTACTATGTCTCAGACAATTTTATCCGTTTCTGGTTCCGGTATGTGTATCCATTCAAAGGCGAACTGGAACTGGACAACCAGCAGATCGTTCTGGATGAGATGAACAAGGACTTCAAGCAGAAATTCGTTGCATTCGTGTATGAAAGCATCTGTCGGAATATTTTTGCAGAGCTGTGCCGGACAGGAAAAATCGCCTTTTCACCGTCACGCATCGGCTCTTACTGGCGGAACGATACAGAGGGAGACACTGAAATCGATGTTGCGGCGGTAGATAACCAGCACAAGCGGCTCTTCCTTGGTGAGTGCAAATACCATGCAAAGCCTGTGGACGTGGCTGTTTACTCCGCTTTGCAGGAAAAAGGCCAGTCCAAAGAACTGACAACCGTATTCAAAGGCTATGAAATCGCATATGGTCTGTTTTCCAAGAGTGGCTTCACCGACCGGCTGGTAGAGATGTCCGCAGAAAATCCGAACCTGCTTCTGGTTCAGGAAGACCACCTGTATCGAAAAGACCCTTGAGGAATCTAGCGTTCCTGCTATAGGATGAGTTTGCAGAAAGCAGCAAAAACACGAATCTGACGTTGGAACGGCCTTTCAACAGTGAAGCACATCTAAAACGAAATCAGCCAGTATATCGTGCATTTACGCATGGTATGCCGGCTTTTTGTTTTGGGAACGATAATCGAGAAGTTTTCCACATACAGGGGCGGGGTGGTTAAAAATTCAGGCCCCACCCTATTCCGGCAGAACGAAAAAGTTGTTTTCTCTCCCCAGACCAGAGCAAAATCGAGAAAGCATGTATCCAACGGCCAAAACAAGCCATACTGAAAGCGGTATCTTCCATTGAGGTAATGGAGGGCATACGCAATTTTTCTTTGATGCTATGCGGTTTGTTCTTTTTGACTGCCCCTGAGTGACTCTTTATATATCCTGTCCGACAGGGCGTAGACACGCTGTAACGCTTTTCGCTTCCGATTCAAATCGGAATGGACATAGCGCTGTAAGGTGACATTTGCGTTGGCATGGCCCAGTAGCTCACTCAGCGTTTTGATGTCGCAGCCCGCCTGCAAGCAGGTGGTGGCAAAGGTGTGTCGGAGCACATGGGGGTGGATCGTGCGCAGAGCAGCCCGCTTCAGATAGCAGCGGATGCTTTTGCGGTAACAGCGTGGCTCGACCGGACGGCTTTCGGTTCCTGAGAGGAACCATGTGTCAGGCGTGACGTCTTTGCTCAACTTGCGAAGGATGGCGACAAGCCCGGTGGAGAGAGGAATTTCCCGGGTGGATTTTCTTGTCTTTGGCGTCTGCACGATGAGTTTTGTGTGGCCGTCTCCACGGGGAATGCGGCAGACAGTACGCTGGATCGTCAGAATGCCGTTCTTGAGATCGAAATCACTCCACTTCAGCCCGCATACTTCCCCGATACGCAAGCCAAGTTCCATTTGCAGGAGCACCCCGATTTTTCTGGGTGTGGGCGGGTCCAGAAGGAATGACCGGAGAGCGGCTTGCTCTGCCAGACTCAGAGGCCGTGGTTCTGCTTTTTTCTGTCGTGGAAGCTTCACACAGAGTTCCAGAGGCGGCATCAGATGGAGGCGTGCCGCATATTTGCAGATACGCTTCAACATCCCGAAGCATTCTTGCGCAGAGGATGTTCCCAACGGCTTGTGGCTGTTGTCACTGGGTGACAAAATTTGCAGGAAGAGCCGCTCCAAGGTCGATTCATTCAGTTCAGAAACCGGCAGATCGCCCAAAACCGGCAGCAGATATTTGTGCAGAGTATACTGATAGTGCGTCAGTGTGGATTCTTTCACGCCCTGTGCAAAGGAAGCAAGCCACAGTTCGGCCAGCTCCGAAAAGCGCATGGATGCCCCGGACAGCTGATAAAAACCGGACATGGCTTTCCGGCGTGTCAGCTCAGTCTTTACCTCCGAATAGGAATAGCCGTAAAGATACCCCCAGATGGCTTTTCCATCGGCCCGTCCTTTGATATATCGCCCCTCCCAGCGGCCATCTTTGCGTTTATGAATATTTTCTCCTCGTCTTGCCATTGTAAATCTCCCCGGTTGGACACCTATCTGACCATTTATCCCAAACTTAATGGAATGTTTCGGTCTTTTCCCCTCTGAGCGGATCTTGTTTTTGCACAAAATGACGTAATATAACACATTTATGCCGAGTTATCGCATTACATTTTATGGGAAATGCTATTGAAGCGCAGATAGAATTATGATAAAATAGGCTGAGAATTAAGACAACAAAGAATAAAAAGCGGTATCCTCCATTACCTCAATGGAAGATACCGTTTCTGGCCTTATCAGAACGACACGAAGGAGGGGATGCGGAAAATGAATGCAGGCGGCCTTGTAGAGATGCACGCCCACATCCTGCCGGGGATGGACGATGGCAGCAAGAGCGTGGAGATGTCCATCGAGATGCTGCACAGGCTGGCGGAGATGGGCGTGGCAGAGGTCTGCGCGACCTCGCACTACTACGCCGGGCAGAACAGCGTGACCATGTATCTGGAGCGGCGGGCCATGGCGCTGGAACAGCTGCGGGAAGCTGTCGGGGCGCAGGATGATCTGCCCTGCATCCTCCCAGCTGCCGAGGTCGCCTACTTCCGGGGCGTGGAAGAGCATCACCCGGAGCGGCTCTGCATCGAGAACACCCGGACCCTGATGCTGGAGATGCCTTTTTCGGAGTGGACGGACCAGCAGACCGAGGCCGTGACGGTGCTTGCGCTGGATCTACACTTCAACGTGGTGCTCGTCCACCCGGAGCGGTTCTGCTTCAGCAGCAACAACCGCCGCAGGCTGAAAGAGCTGGCCTCCCTCCCCATTGCTTTGCAGGTCAACGCGGACACGCTGCTGCACTGGCGGTCCCGGAAGCAGGGGCTGGAGCTTCTGGAGCTGACCTCGACTCCCCTGCTGGGAAGCGACTGCCACAATACGACGAGCCGCCCGCCGAATCTGAAAGGAGGAAGAGAGATGGTACTGCGCAAGCTGGGCGAAAAATTCCTTGACCGGATGGACGAGAACGCCCGGATGCTGACAGTGCCTCATCTCGTGACAGAGTGAAATACCGTCAGAAAAAGCGCTTTGACAAAAAAGATGCCGTGAAGGCCGTGGTGGTGCTGGTGGTGCTGGTGTGCCTGCTGGTCTGCGGCGGTCTGGCCCTCCACCTCTGGGAAAACGGGCAGTACTCCACCGGCTCTGACGAAGTTGGCCGCGAAGTCATCGCTACTTCCGACGAACTGAAGGAAGTTGCCTATAACGGCCAGACCTGGCAGCAGCGCCCGGAGCTAGAAACTTACCTGCTGATGGGCATCGACAAAGAGGGCAAGGCCGTGGCCGTGGACAGCTATGAGGGCGGCGGTCAGGCAGATGTCCAGATCGTGCTGGTAGTGGATAACGCCAACCAGACCTGGCAGATGCTCCAGATCAACCGTGACACCATTACAAAAGTCCCCGTTCTGGATGTTATGGGTGGGGTATCCGCCTACGCGGACGAGCAGATCGCACTGGCCCACTACTACGGCAACGGCGGCAAAAACAGCTGCGAGAACACCGAGCTCGCCGTCTCCATGCTGCTGGACGACCAGCCCATCAACGGCTATCTGGCGCTCAACATGGATGCCGTGGGCATCGTCACCGACCTTGTGGGCGGCGTGACCCTGACGATCACCTCGGACTTCTCGGAGATTGACCCGTCCCTTGTACAGGGCGACACGATGACGCTGGACGGGCAGAAGGCGCTGACTTATGTGCGCAGCCGCCATCACATCGACGACCAAACCAACATCGCCCGCATGCGCCGCCAGCAGCAGTTCCTGACGGCCCTAGAAGAAAAGCTGAAGCAGCAGGATACCGAATTTGCAGCCAAAGCCTACGATGCCCTGAGCGGCTACATGGTCACGGACATCGCCAGCGGCACGGCGGCAAAGATCGGGGAAAAGCTGAAACAGTATAAGCGGCTGGACACCCTCACCATCGCCGGTGAGAATGTCGTGGAAAACGGCTTCTGGGCTTATCATCTGGACGAGACCAGCCGCCAGGAGACCGTTTTGCAGCTGTTCTATGAAAAAAGTGATACCTGAATTACAAAATAGGAAAGGATGTTATTGATTCGTGACAAAAGAACAACAGGAACTCAATCCGACCACGGCCGCTTCGCCCGCGACGCTGGTGCAGAATGACAAGTCGGAGGAAGAGATCGACCTCGTGGAGGTATTTTACCTGCTCTGGGGCCATATCGTGCAGATCATCGCGTGTTTTCTGGTGGGCGCTGTTCTAGCCTTCGGCTTCACCTTCTTCTTTGTGACGCCGAAGTATCAGGCATCGTCCAGCATCTATGTGGTGTCGGCCTCCAACAATTCTATCGTCAACCTGACCGACCTGCAGATCGGCTCCCAGTTGACGGCAGACTATCAGGAGCTGATGCTCAGCCGCCCGCTGCTGCAGGACGTCATCAAGAACCTCGACCTTGACGTTACATATCGCCAGCTGGAAAAGCAGATCAGCATCAGCAACACCAGCAGCACCCGCATCCTGACCGTCACGGTCACGGACACCGACCCTCAGCGGGCGGCGGACATCGCGAACGAGCTGGTCAAGCAGGCCCGCATCTATCTGCCCAAGATCATGGAGACCGAAACACCCAATCTGGTGCAGGATGCCGTGGTGCCCTCCCAGAAATACAGCCCCAGCTACGCAAAGAACACGACTCTGGGCGCTCTGCTGGGTGCCGTGCTCTGCTGCGGCGTCCTGCTGGTGCAGTACCTGATGAACGACACATTGGAGACGCCGGATGATGTCGCCAAGTATCTTGGCATCCAGCCGTTGACGACCATCCCCGAAGTGAGTCTGGGCAGCTTCAGCGATGACAGGGACGACGACAAGAAAAAGCCCTTCCATTGGGCAGGTAAATGACAAGGGGGAGAAGAAGATGAAAAAGATCACGATCGGCAAGATGCCGCAGCTCCCCTTTGAGATGAGCGAGGCCATCAACCAGCTGCGCGTCAACCTGAGCTTCTGCGGCAGTAACGTCAAGACCATCATGGTCACCAGCAGCACCCCCAACGAGGGCAAGAGCTTTGTGACCATGCAGCTCTGGCGGATGATCGCGGAGCTGGGCACGCCCACGTTACTCATCGACTGCGATTTCCGCAAGTCGGAGATCCGCCGGAAATACGGCCTGTCCACCTCCGGCCATCTGCTGGGCGGTGTGCATTATCTGGCAGGCAAGGCCGAGCTGGACGATGTCATCTACGAGACCAACATCCCCAACGGCTATATCCTGCCGGTGGCAAAAAACGTGACCAACCCCACCATCCTGCTGGAAAGCGAGCGCTTTGGACAGATGATGGAGCAGTGCTGCGAAAAATTCGGAGTCATCCTCGTTGACACGCCGCCGCTTGGCAGCGTGGCCGACGCTTTAAATATCGCCACCCACTGCGACGGCACCGTGTTGGTCGTCCGCAGCGGCGAAACGCCCCGTAAGCTCGTGGGCAACTCGGTCCAGCTCCTGCAGCGCACGGAAGTGCCGCTGCTGGGCGTCGTGCTGAACCGTGCCGAGGTGAATAGTAAGTCGAGCATGTATTATAACCGCTATTACAAGTCCGGCTACTATTATAAAGAGTACAGCCACGAGAAATCGGGCAATGCTCAAAAATAAAATGGAGGTTAACTGTATGAAAAAGAAATTCGTAATGGCAGTCGCCGCAGTGGCGATGGCTGCGGTCGTCGGCGTCTCTGCTTTCGCTGCAACGGGCGTTACTGTTCCCAGCATCACTGGCGGTTCCGACACCGCTTCTACCATTGTTGCTCCTTCTTCCGACGATGCCAGCGAGACCACTAAGGTGGTCTACAAGACCATCGTTTCTACCGAGGGCAACACCGAGGAGAAGCTGGCCGCTGTCGTCGGCGAGGAGACTGTCGCACAGGCTGCTGCTGTTGCCGGCGTCGAGACCGTCGAGGATCTGAGCATCCGCGCTGTCGGCGACGTCAATGTCGATTCCAAGACCGGCGAGGTTGCCGTGACTGTCACCGGCATGGAGGACGGCGATACCGCTGTTGTTCTGTATCAGGACGCAAACGGTAACTGGGTCGCCATCAAGGCTGTTGTCGTCAACGGCAAGCTGACCTTTAAGATGCCCAAGTCCGGCACCATCATCCTGCTGACCCATAAGGCCTAATTCGGTCGATGCCCCGGGAGACAAGCCACTTGCGGTTAAGTGACTTTCTCCCGGGCAGGGCCTCTGCCCGTCATCAGCGATTGTAGGCTGCACTCTCCTCATCGGCGGCTCTCCGTGAACCATCGGTGGGGAGAATGAAGGTTACAATTCTGCAAAAGTCAAGAGTGGAAAATCGGGAGGAAGTTATGTCGAAATTTCAACATGATGTGATGTTGCGGGTCGTAAAGATTCTGGACGTCCTGATGATTGAGCTGCCGTTTGCGGCATGCTGGCTCCTGTATTATTCCGAGCAGGTGTACACGAAGTTTTCATGGAAGGGCAATCTGGCCATCCTTGCGCTTTTTTTTGTGCTGTATATCACGCTGGGCAAAGTCTACGATGCGTTCTGGATGTCGATGCAGCGGATCTCCGAGCTGGTCTATGGACAGCTCCTTGCGGCCATGGCAACGGATGGCATTCTTTATATCGTCATCTGCCTGATGGCGGCGAAGCTCTGCAACCTCTGGCCCGGCATCGCAGCCATTGCAGGGCAGCTTGTGATGGCGGCTGTCTGGGCATCCTGTGCGCACAAATGGTATTACCAGACGTTCCCGCCACAGCGGACAGCCATCATTTACGATGAGCGTCATGGCATGGAAAAGCTCATCAACGAATATGGTTTGAACCACAAATATAATGTGCATCTGACCATGAGTGCCGAAGACTGTCTTGCTGATCTAAGTGTTCTGGATGGCATGGAGACTGTTTTTGTCAGCGGTGTCCACAGCCACGAGCGAAATATTATCCTGAAATATTGTGTCGGTCAGGGCATCAACATGTTCGTCATCCCCCGCGTGGGCGATGTCATCATGAGCGGCGCATGGCCGATGCACATGTTCCATCTGCCCATGCTGCGTGTCGGCCGCTATATGGCCAGCCCGGAATATCTGTTCATCAAGCGGGCCGTGGATATCATTATTTCTCTGATCGGCTTGGTCGTTCTCAGTCCGCTGTTCCTCATCACTGCCATTGCGGTCAAATCGGATGGCGGCCCGGCATTCTACAAGCAGGTGCGTCTGACTAAGGATGGCGGGCAGTTTGAGATCCTGAAGTTCCGCTCCATGCGGGTGGATGCCGAAAAGGATGGTGTCGCCCGCCTCTCCACCGGCGACAAGGACGACCGCATCACAAAAGTCGGCCATATCATCCGTGCCTGCCGGTTGGACGAGCTGCCCCAGCTGCTGAATATCCTCCGGGGTGATTTATCCATCGTCGGCCCCCGCCCGGAACGCCCGGAAATTGCCGCCCAGTACTGCGAGGAGATGCCGGAATTCGCCCTGCGCTTGCAGGCCAAGGCCGGTCTGACCGGTTATGCACAGGTGTACGGAAAATATAACACGACACCGTATGATAAGCTGCAGATGGACCTGATGTACATCGCCCACCCAAGCCTTGTGGAGGACCTGAAGATCATGCTGGCAACCGTGAGGATCCTGTTTATGCCAGAAAGCACCGAGGGTGTCAGCGAGGGGCAGACCACTGCCATGAGTGGCAAAAACTAACGGCTAGATAGTTTGATTTTGTGGCAATATAGACAAAAATCAAGCGAAAATCCGAGAAAAGTGACATCAGGCATAAACATAGGTCTTTCGATGACATTATCATTCTTCGAGCCTTGTAGGACGATGAGAATATCATCTGAGACTGAGATTGGTCTTGAAGATAAGAGTGTGCTGCTCATAAAGACGCTACGGTAAAGAGATGTTTATACCAGAGTACACATAAGCGGAAAAGATGAGAAAAATGCTAAAAAGTGTTGATACTACGGCATATTTCAAGGCTTTGTGGAGTCGGGCATAAACGAAGCGGTTACTGTTGCAGGACGATGAGCCGAAAATGAGGCTCACAGATGTTTGTTACGGTAGGTTGAGTTTATGCCAGAGTACACAGAGATGATATAAAGGTAGAAAACACCGAAAAGCGTTGATACTACAATGATTTTCGAGAATGTGACATCAGGAATAAACAAAGGTTTTTCCATAACAAAGGTGTAAAAATCACCGAAAATGGCGATGAAAAGACCTCTGCGCCGATGAGATTCTCACACAGACGAATAAAGACGGGAGCTACTGTGGCAATGATTTGTCGCAGAAACGTTCATTGCAATGGTACAAGACATAGCAGCAGTGTGGCTCACACTGCTGAGGACGATTAGTAGAGCTTTATAAGGAAAAACAGCTCAGACTCTTGGAGAATGAGTCTGGGCTGTAATCTTTGATATGCAAAAATGGCAGTATTGGCTGCTGCTGTACTATAAAACATTTTTAAAGGTGAGGAAAATGTGTCAGAAAAAGGCTGTTATTATTGGCGGAAGCAATGGAATCGGATTGGCAATTAGTAAGAAGTTGCTTGATTACGGATACGATTTGGAGATTTGTGATCGCATTGCACCCGAGAAGGGTGTGCTTGAAGAAACGAAGGTGACATACCACTTTTGCGATTTGATGGATTTTGATGAAAATTTGTATCAGAAACTTGCACAGGATCAGAATGTTGAGATTCTGATGGTTACAGCGGGAATTGGACGAATTGCTGATTTTCAATATCATCACATCGCTGAAATCGACAAAATGATGACAGTGGATGCTGTGAGTACCATTAAGATTTTCCGTATTTTCTACGAGAGAATCCTGAGCAAAAAAGATTTCTACGCAGGCGTGATGGGGAGTATCTCGGGTTGGATGTCTTCTCCTAGCGCATCGGTTTATGCTGCGGCGAAGGCGGCGACTGTCCGATTTGTAGAATCGGTGAATATTGAACTAGAGGCATACGGTTCAGCAAATCGTATTCTTGATGTTTCACCGGCATCGTTCAAGGGAAGTAGATTCTACGGTGGAAAAAACGACCTAACAGAAACAGAATCGCTTGCGAGTGATATTATAAGACACCTTTTTGCCCGTGATGTTCGATTTATTCCGAATTATGAGGAAACATTCAAGAGTGTTCTTGAACGGTATCATAATGATCCGCATGAATACGGGCTACACAGTTATCAGTATAAGAAGGAGTCCGGAAGGCTCGATAATACAAAAAGGGTGAAAATTGGGTACCTTTCTGGGACGTTTGACCTTTTTCATGTGGGACATCTTAACCTGCTTAAGCGTGCAAAGGAGCAGTGCGACTATTTAATCGTAGGCATACACGGCAGCGGTGCATGGAAAGGAAAAGAGACATTTATTCCACTTGAGGAGCGCAAAGCAATTGTCGGTGCCTGTAAGTATGTGGACAAGGTGGTGGATTCCTGCAAGGAGGATTCGGATGCATGGGACCTATGGCATTACGATCGCCTTTTTGTGGGTTCTGATTATAAGGGAACGGAACGTTTCAATCGTTATGAGGAGTATTTTAAGGATAAGGGCGTAGACATCGTCTATTTTCCGTATACAAAGAGTACGAGCAGCACACAAATTAGAAAAAAGATTACTGAAAATGTCGCGCGATAACTGATTTTAGGACAATGATATAGAAGAGGTTGAAGTCATGAGGGATAGGCTGGTTTATATTCTGAAACACAACAGGTTCATTCAGAAGCTGTATGTTGTTATTATGAGCTTTGTGTTTAAAGTATGGGGTGCATTCCTAAAAACGGATGATAAGCTGGTACTCTTTGTTTCTTTCATGGGTAAAAACTTTAATGACAGTCCCAAGGTTCTGTACGATTATATGCCGACTCATCCTGAGTACAAGGGCTATCGTTGCGTTTGGGCATTTGAGCATCCCGAAAACTTCCCAGAGCTTGAAACAGTGAAAATCGATACGCCCGCATATTTCAAAATGGCACTCAAGGCAAAGTACTGGATTACCAATACTAATATTGAGCGCGGTTTAAAGTTCAAGAAAAAGGGCCAGGTATATCTGAATACATGGCATGGCATTGCCCTCAAGTTTATCGGTAATGATTGCCCGGGCCGGAAAGATTACAACTTTGACACGCTCGATTATCTTACCGTTTCGGGTGACTATGATGAGCGGGTTTTCAAAAGTGCCTTTAATGCAAAGGAGTCCAGCTATCTTCGCTGCGGTATGCCTCGCAATGAGGAACTGTGGCTTGCAGATGACACTGCAAAAACCCAAATGCGGAAAAAGCTAGGTATTCCGGAAGGGAAAAAGGTTATTCTGTACGCACCTACATGGCGCGAATCCACCGATGGTGGTAAATCCTATGCTATCAAACCTCCGATTCACTTCGATGAGTGGAAAAAGGAACTGGGTGATGAGTACATTGTTTTGTTTCGTGCCCATCACCAGACCACAAAGGTGCTGGGAGTAGAATATAACGATTTTGTTCGTAATGCATCTGATTATCCTGCTGTCAATGATCTGATGATTGTCGCAGATGTCCTTATTACGGATTATTCTGCTATTGCGTTTGACTATTCCATCCTTTGCAGACCGATTTTCTGCTACGCATACGATTATGACAGCTATTTGGCAGAGCGCGGTACTTATTTTGCAGTGGATGAAAAGTATCCTAACAAGAGTTGCCGGACTGAAGCTGAACTTCTGCAGAGAATCAGGAATGTTGATTATCAGGCTGAGTGCTTGAACACGAAGCATTTCCGTGATGAATTTGTTCAGTATGGTGTAGGTGCCACAGAGACTTGTATTAAAAAGGTGTTTGGAGAATAAGATGAAAATTATGATTAATTCGGGGCGGATTTCCCCTTTTTTTAGCACACGGCTCCAGCTTTTGAATCACATCAAAGAGAGTGAATATGATGTTACTTTGGGCGGCTTTGATACATCCTGCGTGGATAAATGCAGGGAATGGGGAGCTGATTTTGCGGAGATTCCATTCGCTCGTGCAGGCATGAATCCCCTTCAGGATGCTAAAACCTTAAAAGCGTACTACCGTGTGATGAAAGCGGGACACTTTGATGTTGTTCACAGCTATACAGCAAAGCCGAATATCTACGGCTCCATTGCAGCAAAATGGGCCGGTGTCAAGAAAATCTATCCTACGGTAAATGGTCTCGGGTATGCCTTTACTGGAAATAGCACAAAAAACAAACTGGTCAGAGCTGTGATATGCGTGTTGTATAAATGGGCATTCTCTGGAGCAACAAAAGTTTTCTTCCAAAATAGCGATGATGCCGCGGAACTCGTCCGTCGAGGTGTGCTGCCGGAGGAAAAGTGTGTAGTAATTGCTGGATCTGGTATTGATTTGAATACATTTCCGTACAGTGATACATATGAAGAAAGCACATTCTTTCTTGCCACAAGATTGCTCGTGACAAAAGGCGTCCGGACTTATTTTGAAGCAGCTAAGAAGGTCAAATCTGTGCACCCGGAGGCAAAATTCTATCTAGCCGGTTCCCTTGACCCTAATCCGGATGGAATCAAGGAAGATGAACTGAACCAATATGTACAGGATGGTACGGTTGAATATCTCGGTGTTGTAAAGGATATGCCTGCAGCGTTGAAAAAATATGCAGCATTTGTTTTGCCTTCTTACTACCGCGAGGGTGTTCCACATGCCATTTTGGAAGCCATGAGTACAGGTCGAGCAATCATTACAACAAATGCTCCTGGCTGCAAAGAAACCATCAACGGAAAAAATGGCTTTCTGATTGAGCCACGCAACAGCGAGCAGCTGGCAGAAAAAATGATCTGGATGATCGAGCACCCGGAAGAAGTAAAACAGATGGGTGTAGAGAGCCGTAAATACGCGGAAGAAAAATTCGATGTTGAGAAAGTAAACAGAGTGATGCTGGAAACGATGGGAATCCAGTGAAGCATATAAAATGAGGATGTAATTATGGATAAGCCGATTAGAGTACTTCAAGTCGTTAGCAGTATGGACATAGGTGGAATTCAAAATTATGTCATGAACCTTTATCGAGCAATTGATAAAAATTCCGTACAGTTCGATTTTATTAAGCATACATCCATCGAAGGAAAATTTGAGAATGAAATAAAAAATTCTGGAGGGACTTTTTATTCATGCCCGAAATATAATGGCTATAATCATGGTGAATATATTCGTTGGTGGAAGCATTTTTTCATCAATCACCCGGAGTATCATGTGATTCATGGCCACGTTCGAAGTACGGCTGCGATTTATTTAAAAATTGCAAAAAATCATGGCCTTGTAACAATTGCGCATAGTCATAGTACGTCAAATGGAAGCGGTATTTCCGCGTTTGTCAAGGATACTATGCAGCTTCCAATCAGGCACACGGCAGATTACCTTTTTGCCTGCTCAGACAAGGCTGGTGCATGGCTGTATGGTAAGGATGCACTGACAAAACCAAACTACCGGATGATTCCAAATGGCATAGATTTGAAGCGATTTTCCTTCAATGTTGAAAAACGCTGTCAGATGCGGAAAGAGCTTGGCATCTCGGAAAGCACATTTGTAGTCGGTCACATCGGGCGTATTTCCATGCCCAAAAATCATAAATTTCTGGTGGAACTGTTTGCGAAATACCATAAAGAAAATCCGAATAGCAAGCTGCTTCTGGTTGGCGATGGCGAATTATTCGAGGAGGTGAAACAGCAGTGTGTCCAGCTTGGTATCTGTGATGCAGTTATCATGACAGGCAGTAAGATCAACACAGAGGATTACTATCAGATGATGGACGTATTCGTATTTCCATCACTGTGGGAAGGGCTTCCTGTTTCAGTTGTTGAAGCGCAGACCAGCGGCCTAAACTGCCTTATCTCCGATGTGATCACACACGATGTCGATTTGACGGATTTGATTCAGTACATTCCACTTGATAATAAGAGGCTATGGATAGAACAGCTCGAGAATACTCAGAAAAAGTGCAGATTAGCGGTTTCAACTGAAAACATGAAAAAATTACAATTGTTTGATTCTAAGGACGTTGCTGCGCGGTTGCAGGAATTTTATATGGAGTTAGATGCGAGGGCAAGAAAATGAGCAGATACATATTACGGCTGGATGATGCCTCTGATTATATGAATATTGAAAAATGGAAGCGGATGGAGAATCTGCTGGATAAATATAATATTAAACCTTTGGCTGGTATTATTCCCGAAAATCAGGACCCTTCTTTGGTTGGTGTATATGAGCGCGACCCGCTATTTTGGAATAAGGTAAATCACTGGAAAGAAAAAGGCTGGGAACTTGCGTTACACGGTTGCAACCATAAATATGTCACAGAAGAAGGTGGTATGAACCCTGTTAATAAAAGAAGTGAATTCGCAGGAGTTCCGTTGGAAGAACAATGTATAAAAATTCGTATAGGAATGAAAATTTTTCGAGAGCACGAAATTGAGCCTCGAATTTTCTTTGCACCATCGCATACCTTTGATCAAAACACTCTGGAAGCCTTGAAAAAGGAATCAAATATTAGAATCATCAGCGATACTATTGCAAATGATGTTTATTATCAGGAGGGATTTTATTTTATTCCTCAGCAATCTGGCAAGGTAAGAAAGCTGCCTTTCAAGGTATGTACTTTTTGCTATCATCCCAATATGATGAAAAATAGAGACTTTGAATACTTAGAGGCATTCCTGAAGAAAAAATATTCAAATTTTGTATCAGCTCAAGATATGGAAATGAAAAAGAGACCGATGTCGGCAGTGGATAAAATGCTCCGGGCTATCTACTTTGCAAAAAGGCGATAAAATATGAAAAAGATAATATTCTATATAAATGCAATCCATGATGGCGGCGCTGAGCGCGTTATGGTCAATCTGGCAAAATATTTTTCTGAAGCTGGATACGACACTTCACTGGTAACTTCGTTTCGTGATACATGGGAATATCCCTTGGCAGAGACTGTAAAACGGATTACTTTGGAAGAACAAGAAATTAAGCAATCCCGCTTGATGCGCAATCTCAGCCGGATTTCTAAGCTCCGCAAGATATGCGAAGAAGAAAAGCCAAATATCCTTGTGTCATTTATGGAGGAACCGAATTTTCGTGCAATCCTTGCAACGAGAGGACTGCCGGTAAAAACATTGATCTCCGTCCGGAATGATCCCAACAAAGAGTACGCAGGCAGACTGGGTACTTTCGTTGGGAAGGCATTGCTTCCGATGGCAGATGGGTGCGTATTTCAGACCAGAGAGGCACAGGCATGGTTCCCGGAAAAGCTCCAAAAGAAATCAAAGATTATTTATAATGCCGTGAAAGAGGACTTCTACCACATTGAGCGCAAGCCGAATCATGAAGAAATAGTGACCTGCGGTAGATTGACTGAGCAGAAAAACCACGCTATGCTTATTGCCGCATTTGCAGAGGTGGCAAAACAGCGTCCTAATGCAACGCTCAGAATTTACGGGGAAGGCATTTTGCGGGATGTTTTGCAGGAGCAAATCAATACCATGGGACTTCAAGGCAAGGCATTTCTCATGGGAGCAACGGATAATGTGGGAAAAGCTTTGGAAACTGCAGACCTTTTTGTACTTTCATCGGATTATGAGGGTATGCCGAATGCTTTGATGGAAGCGATGGCAGCTGGAGTTCCCTGCATTTCAACGGATTGCCCATGCGGAGGCCCACGAGAACTATTGGGAATAGATAGACGTCAACTGATCGACGTTGGAGATGAAGAATCCATATCCGATAGAATTCTAAAAATCTTTAAGAATGAAAAATTAAAACAAGAAATGAGTGATATTTCACGAAATCAAGCTATGAAATTTGCACCAAGTATTATCTATGACCAATGGAACGGTTATGTTAATGAGTTGATGGAGGCAAAATGATGATTCTTCTACTATTGCTAAGCATCATTTGCATGATCGTGTATACATTTGTCTTCTTCCGTGCACTGCAAAGGAAAAGAAGATTTTCTGGTTTTGTCGTTGCAGTCGGAATGTACGATTTGGTATATGGAATGCTGCCTACATTACTCCTTTGGCAGATATGTTTTAAGGGAAATTTGGCCTCATATATTAACAGGATGCTGGACATGAGCAGTACGGGTATATTGGAGCTCTTCTATCATTATATATATGCGTTGATAGGATTTGCATTCATGGTACTAATGTATTACTCAAAACCACTTTATAAAATAGTGTGCGTGGGAACAGAAAGAAACAAAATAAAAAATGTAAACGGCATAACAATGGAACTGACAGCGTGGATTAGCTTGTTAGTTGGAGCTGTTTCATTATTTCTGTGGTCAAAAGCATATGGCTCTATTGGAGCACTGATTTTACAGGCCAACAGGGTTCGATCTGGAATGGGGTCTGTAAAGAACAATTTAGCCTTTTTTAAACATCCAGCAACTGTATTGTTAGTAGTAGCATACATGTTTTTTGAAATGACTATGCAATCAGAAAAGAAGAGCATAAAGAAACTGGTGAATCTTATAGGTTTTATCATCTCTGCATATTTGTCATATCTGTTTTTAATGGCGGATGATGGAAGATTAACCATGCTTTTATTTTTTATGGGATTCGCATGGATTCAAAGCTCGAAAAAGATTATAAAGTCTGTGCCAAGGATGTGTTTGAAATTAATGGTAATTTTGGCTGTTGCAGTAGTATTTATTCTGCAACTTGACAACATAACCTATTTCATCAGATTTAATATATGGCCATCAGAACAAACGACAAATAACTTAATGTATTCAATGGTAAAAGAATTGATTTATTTACCGATTGGCGGGCAAACCTCTATTAATGCAGTTTGGAATGGCAAAATTAGCCTAACGGCTGTAGATGATTTGATTACAGGATTATTTACATGGTTCCCTACACAATTTAAACCACAAGGATTCAACGATGTTTGGAACATAAATACTTTTTTAATTTATGGAAATCTCGACAGAAGACTTCACGGTCAAGTCCCATGTGGAATAATTACACAGGGGTATTACGATTTGAGAATCGCAGGAGTGATTATTCTATGTTCATTTGCTGGAGTAATTATAAAAAAATTTGATGAGCTTGAATATAGTGATTTGACGCCACTTCAATATGCGATAAGGGCAAAATTGGTTTTAGCTATATTTAGAGCAATACCATATTGTTCATTATATGATATTACGCTTGGATTCTTTTCGGTTTTTGAAATTGTTGTAATCGACTGTATTGTGAATAGTACAATCAAAACGTTGAGGCGGAATAGACTATGAATAAACTCCATAACTTTTTTATAAACAAACGATTAAGATTTTCATATTTAACTACGTTGGGTTTAACGCGATGGATGTCAGACGAACAATTTCTGAAAAGAGAATACTATCTCGCGTTGGGAAAACCTTTAAATCTTGATAATCCCCAAACATTCAATGAGAAGCTCCAGTGGCTGAAGATCCACAACCGAAAACCAGAATATACGACAATGGTCGATAAATATACCGCCAAACAGTATGTGGCAGACCGAATTGGAAGTCAGTATATTATCCCTACATTGGGTGTATGGGATCATTTTGATGATATTGATTTTGATGTATTGCCGAATCAGTTTGTTTTGAAATGTACGCATGACAGTGGAGGACTTGTTATCTGTACTGATAAAGCAAAATTTGATAAGAAGTCAGCTAAGAAAAAAATCGAACATTGTCTAAAACGAAAATACTATTATACTCATAGAGAATGGCCCTATAAGGATGTTGAGCCTCGAATTATCGCAGAAAAGTATATGGAAAATACCTTCAAAGGAGATTTGAAGGATTATAAATTAATGTGTTTTAACGGAAAGGTTAAAGCGACCTTTGTATGTAGTGATCGCTTTTCAAATACCGGGTTGAAAGTGACCTTCTATAATACAGATTGGAAGAGAATGCCGTTTGAACGTCACTACCCGGCAAGTGAAACTGAAATTGACAGGCCACAAACATATAAGGAGATGGTTACGCTTGCCGAGAAGTTATCCGAAAATATTCCTTTCATTAGAGTTGATTTTTATGAAATAAACGGCAGAGTATACTTTGGAGAATTGACTTTTTTCCCGGGGAGTGGGTATGAAGAATTTACACCTGAGGAGTGGGATAAAACATTCGGCGATTGGATTGAACTTTGTGAATGAAGGCGATCTGGTAGCTTAAGGAATAGGGTAGCTCGTAAATAATGTGAAACTAGGAAAATTTAGAAATATTATGATGGATAAGAAATATTGAGGAATGTGGTCATGAGAAAAAAGCTACTAGCAAAAAATACTGTGGCGTCAATATTATCACAATTGACTGCCTTGGTTTGCGGTTTTATACTCCCAAGATTTTTCTTAGAACATTTTGGCTCAGAAGTCAATGGACTCGTAAATTCCATTACACAATTTTTGGGAGTAATCTCGTTTTTGGAGTTGGGAATTGGTGCAGTTGTACAGTCATCTTTGTATAAGCCGCTTGCTGATAATGATGACCAGAAGATCAGTTGTGTAGTTGTTTCAGCAAATAAATTTTTTCAAAGACTGGCGAAAATTCTTTTGATTTATGTCGTGATTTTGATGATTATGTACCCAATGATTGTAAATCAGAATTTTGGCTACCTATACACAGCCACACTAATAGGTGCAATGTCTATAAGTTCTTTTGCACAATACTATTTTGGAATTGTTAATTCTTTGTTACTGAATGCGGATCAAAGGGGATATATTCAATATAGTGCACAGATTGTAACCCTTATTTTGAATACTATAATTTGTGTGGCCTTAATTTCTATGGGAGGGAGTGTCCAACTTGTTAAGCTAATATCCTCTTTGATTTTCTTAGCTAGACCCTTGGTACTGCGTGCTTATATAAACAAGAAGTACAAAATTAACTGGAATATCAGTTATACTGAAGAACCAATTCAGCAAAAATGGAATGGCGTTGCTCAACATATAGCTGCCTTTATTCTTGATGGAACAGATATCCTGGTTCTGTCGGTGTTTTCTACATTGTCCAACGTATCGGTTTATTCTGTTTATCTTATGCTCATTAACGGCATTAAGGGGATTTTTCTTTCAATGACAAATGGAATTCGTGCCTTGCTTGGAGAAATGTGGGCAAAACAAGAATTGACACAATTGAGTGAGTTTTTTGATTGGATTGAATGGATCATACATACAGGAACAGTTTTCCTGTTTTCATGCACAGCGGTACTAATTGTTCCTTTTGTACAGGTTTACACAAAAGGAATTGTTGACGTGAATTATATTCGGCCTCAATTTGCTGTGCTACTGACGATGGCATATGCTGTGTATTGTTTTCAAATACCATATCATATTATGGTTTTAGCTGCTGGACACTATAAGCAAACACAAAAGTATTTCGTTACGGCATCGTTTCTGAATTTATCGCTTTCAATTTTGATGGTTTATAAATATGAAATAATGGGGGTCGCCATTGGCACATTGGTAGCGATGACTTATCAAACATTTGCATTGTTTCGCTATACAAAAAATAGTTTTTTTCATTGGTCACTTGCAAGGATAATAAAAAGAACAACTATAGACGCCGTATCAATGCTTGTGATCTTTACTTTTGGACAATATTTACATATTGACTGCGGTTCTTATATGCAGTGGTTTTGCTATGCAGTTGTAACCGCCGCCTTTGCAGTCTTATCCATACTAATTATTAACTTCTTGTTTTATAACGAAAAGATAATTGTTTTGTTCGATAAGACGATAAGGAATATAAGATAATTAATGACTGTGGGAGAAAATAAGATGACAAATCAATCGATTGTGAGTCTAATTAAAACTGGTACGGATTCCTATGAAAATAGAGAGGCAATTCGGCATTCGGTAATAGATGCATTAGACCGCATAAATGCACATGAATTATTACATCCTGGTCAAATGGTTTTAATTAAGCCAAATCTTGTATCAGATAGAAACTACAATAAACAGGGCGGAACCTATTGCTTGTACACTCAACCAGAAGTGATTGAGCCGGTTGTTGAATATGTATGTTGCGCTTTAAAAGGATGTGGCACAATTGTCATTGGCGATGCACCAGTGCAGGAGTGTGATTTTGAGAAAATACGTGGAATTTATGAAATTGCAGAAAAATATAAGGAACGCATTACGGAAATAAAGGTTTTAGATTTTAGAGAGCTTATTTCGGTTGTAGATGGCGGTGTCCACAAAGCAACAATAAATAAGGAAGCAAAGGGAAAAATCGTTAATCTTGGTAAGGACAGTGCTTTCTTTGGTGAAGATGACAATACACTTAAAAAATTGAGAATCACAAATTATGATCCAAGAATCCTTCTACGGCATCATAAAGGTGATGTTCAAGAATATTACATATCTGAATATGCACTTGACGCAGATGTAATTATTAATATGCCTAAGCCAAAAGCACACAGAAAGGCTGGGATGACAGGAGCTCTGAAGAATTTTATAGGCGTAAATATAAGAAAGGAATTTCTTCCACATCATACATTGGGATCTGTAGAAAGCGGGGGAGATGAATACAAGAAAAAAAATATTTTTCATGATGTTCAAAGCAATCTTTTAGATAAGAAAAATATTTGTGAAGCTGAAGGTGATTTTCTTTTTGCGAGGCTGCTTAGGTATCCCATTCGTGCATTGTCTGCAGCTATAAAATTAATGGGACCATCTTATGCAGAGGGAAGCTGGTATGGTAACGATACTATCAGTCGGACAATTCTGGATGTTAATCGCGCTGTTCTTTATGCGAACAAAGATGGAGTAATATGTAATACACCACAGAGAAGTATTATTATCTTGGCTGATATGATTGTTTCTGGTGAAGGTGAGGGACCACTTATGCCATCGCCAAAAGCTGTTGGGATGATTTTGGCTGGGACTAATCCAGTTTGTTTTGATGAGGTTGTAAGCACGCTAATGGGGTTTGACTATAGAAAAATCCCCTCAATCACTCGCGCACGAGATGCAAAAGGTCGACTTGCACTGAAAAAGGATGAAATGGCAGTGATTAGCAGTAACTCTACCCAATATGATGGGAAGACCATTGAGACGATGCGTAATCTGGATTTATTATATTTTGAGCCGTCAAATGGGTGGAAAGGACATATTGAGAAAACATAAAAGGGGAGAAAGAAAATGAACATTTTTATCACAGGCGCATCTGGTTTCATTGGCTCCAACCTTGCTAAGCGTATCCTGACCACTGAGCCGGATACCAAGGTCATCGGTTTGGACAACATGAACGATTACTATGATGTTCGTATCAAGGAAACACGCCTTGCGGAACTCCAGAAGTTCAAGAGCTATACCTTTATCAAGGACAACCTTGCGGACAAGGCGCTGATCAACAGCATTTTTGAGAAGTATCACCCGGATATTGTGGTCAATCTGGGTGCCCAAGCTGGTGTACGTTACTCCATCACCAACCCGGATGCTTACATCGAGAGCAATATGATCGGCTTCTATAACATTCTGGAAGCCTGCCGTCATTATCCGGTGGAGCATCTGGTGTACGCATCTTCCAGCTCCGTCTATGGCAGCAATAAGAAGGTGCCATACTCCACTGGTGATAAGGTGGACAACCCGGTATCCCTGTATGCCGCCACCAAGAAGTCCAATGAGCTGATGGCGCACGCCTACAGTAAGCTCTACAACATTCCCTCAACCGGTCTGCGGTTCTTTACAGTGTATGGTCCTGCCGGCCGTCCGGACATGGCATATTTTGGCTTTACCAACAAGCTGGTGAACGGCGAGACCATTAAGATTTTCAACTACGGCAACTGCAAGCGGGACTTCACCTATGTGGACGATATTGTCGAGGGTGTTGTCCGTGTGATGAAGAAGCCGCCTGAGAAGAAGAACGGCGAGGACGGTCTGCCCATTCCTCCCTATGCAGTTTACAATATCGGTAACTCCAATCCGGAAAATCTGCTGGACTTTGTGCAGATTCTGTCGGAGGAGCTGGTGCGTGCCGGTGTGCTGCCTGCGGACTATGATTTTGAGGCGCATAAAGAGCTGGTGCCCATGCAGCCCGGTGATGTTCCTGTGACCTTTGCAGATACTGAGCCACTGGAGCATGACTTCGGCTTTAAGCCCCACACTCCGCTGCGTGAAGGTCTGCGGAAGTTTGCCGAGTGGTATCAAGAGTTTTATATGGGGTGAAAACATGAACGATTCTGTATTGGAACTGGACAAGAAAAGATCCCCCCCGGGGGGGGGGGGGTACCACTTTTTCAATTGTTCTATCGAAAAGCTCAAGGTTCGAAAAATAAACAGATAAAGTGGTTTTATAAAATCTTGTTTATTTTGGCAAGAAATCGAAATCATATTGAATTATCAATCGACTGCAAAATTGGTCCGGGACTTTATTTTGCGCATCCTTACTGTATTACTGTAAATCCAAGAGCTGTTCTTGGAAAAAACATTAATTTGCATAAGGGTGTTACGATCGGTCAAGAAAACCGAGGAATACGTGAAGGTGTACCGGTAATTGGCGATAACGTATGGATTGGAATGAATGCCACAATTGTCGGTGCAATCACGGTGGGAAATGATGTGCTAATTGCCCCCAACTGTTATGTAAATTGTGATATTCCGGATCATTCTGTTGTCTTTGGAAATCCATGCATTATTAAGCATCGGAATAATGCAACCGAATGCTATATCAATCGAGCAATTTGAAATTATGCACGAAAAAATCAGCGAAGTAACAGTTTTTACTATAACTGCTTGAATCGCTCACCACTTCTAAACAGTGCTTGAGCAACACTGTTTGGAAGTGGTGTGGCGATAGTTGCGTTTCATGTAAAACGTTTAATGATTGCATGACAACTAAAATGGAAAAGATGTGAGGATATTATGCGCTGCGAGGAAAAATTCTACGAAATATACGGAAAAGATCCCGTGGGCATTAGCTTTTGCCCCTATCGGATTTGCCCCATCAGTGCCCATAGCGATCACAACCTAGGAAAAATCACAGGACTTGCGATTGATAAAGGAATCCATATTGCGTACAAGCCCAAGATGAATGGCGTTATTGAAATGTGCAGTCTTCAGTTCCCAAAACGTGCCCAGTGGCATATCCGGGAGATTGGCGAAAAGACTGGTGACTGGGCGGACTACCTACGAGGAGCGACTTGGGCGTTGAGCAATCGGTTTTCGTTGACAGTCGGACTCTGTGGCGTCATTGAGGGCTCTTTGCCCATCGGAGGACTATCTTCCTCCGCAGCGGTAATTCTGTCGTTTTTGGATGCACTTTGCCAGGTAAATGGAATTAAACTGGCATCGTCTGAATTGATAGGCATTGCGTTTGATGCAGAGAAAAACTACGTGGGCGTTAATGTGGGAACTCTGGATCAGAGTTGTGAGGTTCTGAGTAAAAAAGGCCACTTGCTGTATCTGGACTGTAAGGATAACAGCTACGAGCTGATTCCTACCAATCCCAATATGAAGCCCTACAAAATTGCAGTATTTTTCAGTGGTTTGGAGCACAGTCTGGCTGGCTCCAAATATAACATGAGGGTGGACGAGCTGCGATCCGGCATTTACGCTTTGCAGGCCTTTGCGGGTCTTGACTACGGCAAATTCAATGAGGCCAATGCCCGGGACGTTAGTTATGAGGTCTACCAGACATACAAGGACAAGTTGCCGGTGCAATGGGCAAAACGCTGTGAACATTGGTATACCGAGTTCAAGCGCGTGGAAGCTGGTGCGGAAGCATGGCGGCGAGGCGATTTGGATGAGTATGGACGCCTGTCCTTTGAATCCGGTTGGAGCAGTATCCATAACTGGGAATCCGGAGCACCGGAGCAGATCAAGCTGTATGAAATTATGCGGGAAACTTCTGGTATCTATGGAGGTCGTTTCAGTGGTGCCGGTTTCAAGGGCTGCTGTATGGCGCTGATTGATCCCAGCAAGACAGATGTTATTCGGGAAGAAGTGGAACGAAAATATCTTACTGCATTCCCAGAGATGCGTGGTAAGTACAGCTTTCATCTGTGCGAGAGTACGGACGGCGTAGGGCATAAGACGGAGGACTAATATGAAGTGCTTGATTTTGGCTGCGGGATATGCAACCCGCCTTTATCCCTTGACGGAGAACTTTCCAAAACCCTTGCTGAAGGTAGGGGATAAAACTATCTTGGACTGGCTGGTGGATGACATTGACACCGCTGGTTTTGTGGATACCTATGTGGTCATTAGCAACCATAAGTTTGCCCACCATTTTAAAGAATGGGCAGCTACCAAAAAGCAAAATATCCAGGTGGTGGACGATGGAACCAGCAGTAACGAGACTCGGCTTGGTGCTGTGTGTGATGTGCAGTTTGCTATTGACCAGTTGGGTCTGAATGATGACATGCTGGTGATTTCCGGAGACAACGTGCTCGATTTCTCCCTCTCCAAGTTTGTTGCCTATGCCGACGAGAAGAAAACCTCTTGTATCATGCGCTATTATGAGCCCAGCGAAAAGAAGCTCACCAAATGCGGTGTCGTTGAGTTAGACGAGCAGGATAAAATCCTTTCGATGAAAGAAAAACCTACCCAGCCCAAGAGTCACTGGTGTTGCCCTCCCTTCTATGTCTACACCCGAGAGGATGCCCAAAAGGTCAAGGATGCGATTGCACAGAAGAAATGCGGCACCGATGCGCCGGGCAGCTTCATTGCGTGGCTGTGCACAGTAACGGATGTTCATGCTATGAAAATGCCGGGCAAGCGGTATGACATTGGCAATCTGGAAAGCTATCAGCAGGTTCAGCAGGAGTATCAGGGAATCAAGGCATAAGTCTTGCTAAGGATGGAAAAACGTACAGAAAGGGAGAAAGAGCAAATGAAAATCGCAGTTGCAGGTACCGGTTATGTCGGTTTGTCCATTGCTACACTGCTGAGCCAGCATCATGAGGTCATGGCGGTGGACATCGTTCTCGAGAAGGTTGACCTCATCAACCGCAAAAAATCCCCGATTCAGGACGAGTACATTGAGAAGTATCTTGCAGAAAAAGATTTGAATCTGACGGCCACGCTCGATGCAGAAGCCGCCTACAAGGACGCAGACTTCGTTGTAATCGCAGCACCTACCAACTATGACAGCAAGAAGAATTTCTTCGACACTTCAGCGGTTGAGGCTGTGATTAAGCTGGTCATCCAGTATAATCCTGATGCAATTATGGTTATAAAGTCCACGATTCCGGTTGGCTTCACGGCTTCTGTGCGTGAAAAGTACCACTGTGACAACATCATCTTCAGCCCGGAGTTCCTGCGGGAGTCTAAAGCTCTATATGACAACCTCTACCCCAGTCGTATCATTGTGGGTACCGATGTGGACAATGCCCGCCTGGTGAAAGCAGCCAACATGTTTGCCGGTCTGTTGCAGGAGGGTGCTATTAAGAAGAACATAGACACTCTGATTATGGGCTTTACCGAGGCTGAGGCTGTCAAGCTGTTTGCCAATACCTATCTGGCATTACGCGTTTCCTATTTCAACGAGCTGGATACCTATGCGGAGATGAAGGGGTTGAACACTCAGCAGATCATTGAAGGTGTCTGCCTTGATCCTCGTATTGGCAGCCATTACAATAATCCCAGCTTCGGTTATGGCGGTTACTGCTTGCCTAAGGACACCAAGCAACTGTTGGCTAACTATGCGGATGTTCCGGAGAATCTGATCGAGGCCATCGTGGAATCCAACCGTACTCGTAAAGACTACATTGCCGACCGTGTGCTGGAAATTGCCGGTGCATATGAGGCCAATGAGGACTACGATCCGAGCAAGGAACACAATGTTGTGGTCGGTGTCTTCCGTCTTACCATGAAGTCCAATTCGGATAACTTCCGCCAGTCCTCTATTCAGGGTGTCATGAAGCGGATTAAGGCCAAGGGCGCAACAGTCATCATCTATGAGCCGACGCTGGAGAATGGCTCTACCTTCTTTGGTAGTGAGGTTGTAAATGACCTTGAGGAGTTCAAGAAGCGTAGCCAGGCCATCATTGCCAACCGTTATGACAGCAGCTTGGACGATGTGCAGGAGAAAGTCTATACCCGTGACCTGTTCCGCAGAGACTAATGTTTATTGCAGCCATGTGTTCAGCCACATGGCTGTGCTGCTCAGATATGCTACCTCTTCGTGGTGAGCAGCAGGCAACGAGATTTCCTCTTGACTAAAGCATATATTCGTTAAATCACTCTTTGGATGAGGAAAAAACTATAATGGGAAAGTATTTTGGAACCGATGGCTTCCGTGGCGAAGCTGGGATCACGCTGACCGCCGACCACGCTTACAAGGTTGGTCGTTTTCTGGGCTGGTATTACAACGCACTGCGTGAGCGCAACGGCAACAACGAGCCTGCACACATTGTAATCGGCAAGGACACCCGCCGCAGCTCTTATATGTTCGAGTATAGTCTGGTTGCAGGTCTGACCGCTTCTGGTGCGGATGCTTATTTGCTCCACGTTACTACTACGCCCAGTGTGGCCTACATCGCCCGGGTGGATGATTTCGATTGCGGTATCATGATTTCCGCAAGCCATAACCCGTATTACGACAACGGCATCAAGCTGATCGACTGCTATGGCGAGAAGATGCCGGAGGAGATCTTGCTGTTAGTCGAGGATTACATTGACGGCAAGCTCCATGTGTTCAATCAGGACTGGTCGGAGCTGCCTTTCGCTCACCGGGAACACATTGGCTGCACGGTGGACTATGTGTCCGGCCGCAACCGCTATATGGGCTACCTGATCAGCCTCGGTATCTACTCCTTCAAGGGTGTCAAGGTTGGTCTGGACTGCGCCAACGGTGCAAGCTGGAATATTGCTAAGTCTGTGTTTGATGCGCTGGGTGCCGATACCTATGTCATCAATGCACAGCCGAACGGTCTGAACATCAACAACAATGCCGGCTCTACCCATATTGAGGGTCTGCAGAAGTTCGTGGTAGAGAAGGGTCTGGATATTGGTTTCGCCTATGACGGCGATGCTGACCGTTGCCTGTGTGTGGATGAAAAGGGTAATGTCATCACTGGTGATCATATCCTGTACATCTACGGCTGCTACATGAAGGAACTTGGCAAGCTGCTGACCAATACCGTCGTTACCACGGTTATGTCCAACTTCGGTCTGTACAAGGCTTTTGATGAGAAGGGCATCGGCTACGCCAAGACCGCAGTGGGTGACAAGTATGTCTACGAGTACATGGCCAAGAACGGCTGCCGTATTGGCGGTGAGCAGAGTGGTCATATCATCTTCTCTAAGTACGCTAGCACCGGTGACGGTATTCTGACCAGTCTGAAGATGATGGAGGTCATGCTTGCCAAGAAACTGCCCATGAGCAAGCTGGCTGAGCCGCTGAAGATCTACCCGCAGGTTCTGGAGAATGTTCGCGTGACCGACAAGAAAGCTGCAAAGGACGACGAAGCAGTGCAGGCAGCAGTCCAGGCCGTAGCCGAAGCACTGGGTGACACCGGTCGTATCCTTGTCCGTGAGTCCGGCACTGAGCCTGTCGTGCGTGTGATGGTGGAAGCACCTGACCATGACACCTGCCAGAAGTATGTGACACAGGTTGTGGAGACTATCAAGAGTCGGGGTTATGGAGTTTGAGTGCAAGCCTAAAACGAGAATGTGGAATGCTGCTGATTGTATCTATTATCCTTCTTTCCATCTTGGCACTGTTGCCAGATGCTGATGTAGACCACGATGCAGGATACACTGCCTCAGAATTGAGTATCCGAGAAACCGTAGATGGAAGTGTGATCAGCACAAGCCATGTGAATCCTGATGGGGTAATCACAGACGCCATTGATATGGGCTATGCAACCGTGTGCAGAATGCAGGATGATGACGATCGAGTTGTAGAGGAACGTTATCTTGATGCAAACGGATACCCTGTGGCAAGGTATGAAAATTTTCATGGATTATCGTATGAATACGATGAAACGAGTACGGTGATCACATATCTTGATGTCGAAGGTAATCCAATAATACGTAGTGACGGATATTCTACTATTGTCAGAACGCAGGTTGACGGCAGGGCTTATGACGATTTCTTCTATGATTTGAATGGACAGCAGGTACAGTGCTCCGGCGGATACTATGGGCTTCGTCGTGGGTATAATGCTGAAGGTAAGGACATTAGCCTTGCCTTCCTCGATAAAGACGGTCATGCGGTATGTACTTCATCTGGATATGCGATTATGACATATCAGCGTGATATGAATGGTACCGTTGTCGGGAAACAGTATTTCGATACAGATGGTAATCCAAAGGCATTGTCTAAAGGGCAGTACGGCATCAAACGTAGTGGCAAGGCAAACATTCTGCTTGACAGAAACGGTAACGTTATGCCGTGTGTGGACAACCTTCTGAATGGCTTCCCGTGTATGGTAGTTGTTTTGGGTTGCGTTGTCTGCTTGCTGATGATTGCTCTTCCGAAGAGTTTGAGCGTGGTACGGACGGTTGTTTATATAGCTTTTATTCTTTATGAAAACTGATGTTTCGGGAGTCAGGGGATGCAAGAACGAACTTTGTCCTCTTTTCCTATGCTGGGAAGTTTTTGAAAGAGCAATCTGTGAGAGTGGGGGACATCAATAACATCTGGCTGCTTATTCCACTTGGAACGGGGCTGTATAGGTGGTTTCAGAAAAAGTGGGTGCTGTTGATTCCCTTCGTGATGTCTGTGGCAATTGAAACCACCCAGTATATTACGGGACTTGGCATCGCAGAGTTCGATGATGTGTTCGGTAATACGATGGGCGGGTGGATTGGCATTTTGGTGGCATACATCATAATGATGTGGCGTAGCGAGATGGTTAATCATCATCTTCCACGCCGTCCCATCCTATGAAGATTTCCTCTGCATCATCCAGTTTTGACCAGTCGAGATACTGTCCACATCGATGGCAGTACCCTTGGTATTCTCGCTCTATGCAGACATCGCACCTTGGACAGACGGAGAATATGTTTTTATCTCGATAGATGCGTACTACGGTTACAGTTTTGGGTAGACGGTATGTAGGGGAGAGCAGCAGATCAAGGATGACGTGGGCAAGAGTTGGTTTTACTGGATAGTCCATCCATTCCTCATCGTCAAAATCCAAATCATCTTCTTGTGGAACAGCATCGATTTTATGAAGGTAAGCACCTGTTTTCGAGGAAATAGTTTTAAGAACTGCAAATTTTCTGAGCTGTGTTTTCGTTGTAATCACCTCTGCATTTAAGCATAGATGATTATTTGACGGCGGTGTTGTATAATGGCTTGTTATACAGCAGCCAGTCCAGCTCTGCCCGCTGTGC
>ERZ791846.74-NODE-74-length-80213-cov-27.681_pt1 | contig 80213 bp, 73 predicted proteins | sample MGYA00510289_ERZ791846 | MGnify/ENA primary metagenome ERZ791846 (study PRJEB30046, sample SAMN00715274) | human gut metagenome | study: EMG produced TPA metagenomics assembly of the A metagenome-wide association study of gut microbiota in type 2... | reverse complement strand
AGAGCACTCTCCCCTTGTAAATCCTCCTCAAAAAGGGTATCATAAAGAAAAAAACAAAGGAGCCTTACTTATGCGTGCTTACGAGCGACTGCTGAAATATGCCAAAGTATACACCACCTCGGACCCCGAGTCCGGCACCCATCCTTCTGCCGCACGGGAATTCGACCTCGCCCACCTGCTGGTGGAAGAGATGAAATCCATCGGCATCGAGGACGCTTTTGTGGACGAGCACTGCTACGTCTACGGCAGCATCCCCGCCACCAAGGGCTGCGAGAAGAAGCCCGCGCTGGGCCTCATCGCCCACATGGACACCGCCCCCGACGCTTCCGGCGAGAACGTCAAGCCCATCCTCCACGAGAACTACGACGGCGGCGACGTCACCCTGCCCGGCACCGGCACGGTCATGAAGACCTCCACCTTCCCCTTCCTGAAGGAGCTGAAGGGCGAGACCCTCATCACCACCGACGGCACCACCCTGCTGGGCGCTGACGATAAATCCGGCGTCGCTGAGATCCTGACCGCCGCCGAGACCCTGATCAAAAAGAAGCTGCCCCACGGCAAGCTCTGCATCGCCTTTACCCCCGATGAGGAGATCGGCGAGGGCGCTTCTCTCTTCGACATCCCGGGCTTCGGCGCAGACTTCGCCTACACCGTCGATGGCGGCGATGTGGGCGGCATCGAGTACGAGAACTTCAACGCCGCATCTGCCACTGTCACCATCCACGGCTTCTCCGTCCACCCCGGCAGCGCCAAGGACGCTATGATCAACGCCTCCAACGTGGCAATGGAATTCCACATGGCCCTGCCCGCCATGGCCCGCCCCGAGACCACCGAGGGCTATCAGGGCTTCTACCATCTGTCCCAGATGTACGGCGACGTCACCGAGGCAAAGCTGGGCTACATCCTCCGCGACCACGACGCCGGCAAGCTGCAGTTCAAGAAGGACAACCTTCTCCACATCGCCTGCTACCTCAACGGCAAGTACGGCCCCGGCACGGTGGAAGTCGAGATCAAGGACAGCTACCGCAATATGCTGGAGAAGATCAAGCCCCACTTCCACCTTGTGGAGACGGCCCGCAAGGCCATCGAGAAGGCCGGTCTGACCCCGGAGGAGATCCCCGTCCGCGGCGGCACCGACGGCGCTGTCCTGAGCTGGAAGGGTCTGCCCTGCCCCAACCTCGGCACCGGCGGCTTCAACTTCCACGGCGTCTGCGAATGCACCACCGTCGAGCGGATGGACAAGGCCACCGAGATCCTGCTGAATATCATTGAGCTTTATTCTAAATAACTTCGTATCGTAAAAAATGGCTCCGGCATCTGCCGGAGCCATTTTTTGCTTCTTAAAACTCGATGCTCTGCGCCGTCTTGGCGATGGCTCCCAGCAGCTCCACCAGCTTGCCCTCGTCCATCCGGCTGCTGTTGTTGGCAAAGGCGTAGAAGCAGCCCTGCACGCAGAACGAGAGCAGGATGCCCCGGTTCAAATCAGCCGCGAAGGTCGGGTCGGCTTCCTCAAAGCGCTGGCGCAGCCCCTTCTCGATACTGTTGGCGAAGATGCCCTGCCGACTGCCCGAAAAGAGGATGTTCACGGCCCGCTGGTTCTGCATGAAGGCATGGAACAGCTCCCGCGTCAGCGTCTCTGCCTGATGCAGTGCCACGCTGTCGTTGGTGTGGGGTACGCTGGCCAGGATAGACTCGATGAGCTTGTTTTCCAGCGCGTTGGCCAGCGCGTAGATGTCCTCATAGTGGGCATAAAACGTCGATTTGTTGATGCAGGCCATCGCACACAAGTCTTTTATCTTGATTTTTTCCAGAGGGTTCTTCTCCCGCAGTTCCATGAAAGCCTGTTCGATGGCGCGGTCGGTACGGGCGATACGGATGTCCACAAAATCCACCTCTTCCGTGTTTTAGTTGATTATCCAACGGTTTTCGTCTTTCGTCGATGGACAAGACCCCGCGGATTTTTTACAATGAAAGCAGTCCCTTTATTCTTCTTTTTTATAGAGCAGGCCCTTGGCGTCCAGTGCTGCTTCGATGCGGCGGAACGCCTCCGGCGTGGGGCAGCTCAGGGTGTGCAGATGCACACCGCCGGTCATCCGGCTCAGCAGGCACTCGGGCGTGTCCGCCGCCTGCTGGATAAAATGGTCCACGTCGTACCGGCTGGCGAGGTTGAGATTGCCGCGCAGCTCACCGTAAAGCGGGTTCTCCACGGCCACATCCACCACGATGCCGCCCTGGTCCACCACGGTATACAGCTCCTCCCGCATCTGGTCGGCGGTGCTGTGGACACAGGCGAGGATGCCCGTATAGCCCCGCGCCGCCGGGTGGAGCTGATAACCCCGGGGCGTTGCGTCGATCTGCGTCCCCGACGCCCGCAGCAGGGCCACGTCACCCACCACGATCTGCCGCGAGACCCCCAGTTCCCCGGCCAGTACACTGGCACTCAGCGGCGCATCGGCCCCCGTCAGCCGCTCTAAGATCACTTTTCTGCGCTGCGCAGCATTCATCTTCCGCACTCCCCTTTTTATCCTACCAGCCGCAGCAGGGTGGCGTAGTTGGAGGGCAGCTGGACTTTCAGTTTCCCCCACTCCACCTGCGTCAGGATGGGCTGACTGCCCACACAGTCGGCCAGCAGATCTTCGACACCCGAAGCCTCCACCGGCAGCTGGAATTCCATCGAAACCGGGCTGTCACCGTTATTGTACACCGCCACGACAGCCTTGCCGTCCAGCACCCGGGCGTAGGCGTAGCTCTGGGTGGTCAGCGTCAGCTCCTTGAACTCGCCCCAGCTCAGCTCGGGACACTCCGCTTTCAGCCTGCCCAGCGCGGCATAGATGCTGGTGACAGGGTTCGTCTTCTCGGCGTCGGTGTAGTCGGCCAGCTCGAGGCAGGGGCGGAGCGGCCAGTCGCTGCCCCACTCCTTTTTGCCCTCGATGCCAAATTCCGAGCCATAATAGATGGACGGAATGCCCCAAAGCGTATATACTAGAAGAGCAATATGCCGGATGTGGTCGCGGTTGCGCAGTTTATTGGGCAGCCGCTCCACGTCGTGGTTATCCGAGAAGTTATAGAGCCGGGTATCGTGGCAGAGGCCCTGCAGACGCCGCATGGTATGGGCGATCTCGAAATAGTTGTGGTCGTTGTGGCCGCTCCACAGACCCTTATGCAGTTCGTAGTTGGTGACGGAGTGGAGCATCTCGGGGTTTGCCCAGCGGCTGTAGTCGCCGTGGATGACCTCGCCCATCAGCCAGAACTCGGGCTTCACCTCGTTGGCAACGCGGCGCAGGCCCTTCATGAAATCGAAGTCCAGCACGTCGGCAGCGTCCAGACGGATGCCGTCAATATCGAACTCATCCCCCCAGAAGCGGATGGTATCGAAGTGGTAGTTCTGCACCTCGGGGTTGCGCTGATTCAGCTTGACCAGCAGGTTGAAGCCGCCCCAGTTGCCGTAAGAGAAGCCGTCGTTGTACTCGTTGTTGCCCCAGAAATTCACGTCGCAGAACCAGTCGCGGTAGCGGGCGTTCTCGCGGTGCTCCTTCAGCTCCCGGAACGCGAAGAAATCGCGGCCCACATGGTTGAACACGCCGTCCACGATGACCTTCTGGCCCCGCTCATGGCAGGCGGCGACAAATTCCCTGAATTCCTCGTTGGTGCCGAGACGCCGGTCTACCAGCCGGTAGTCGATGGTGTCATAGCCGTGGGAACCGCTCTCGAACAGCGGGCCGATATAGATCGCCGTACAGCCAAGCTTTGCCGCGTGCTGAGCCCACGCATCCAGCTTTTTGAAAGCCCCGGGGACAGGCTGTCCGTCGTTTTCATGCGCACAGCCGCACAATCCCAGAGGATAGATGTGATAGAATACCGCATTGTCATACCAAGCCATTGTCTGTACCGCTCCTGTTTTCAAAAAGTTACAGCAGAGCACTTTTCCGACAAAAGTGCATCTGTGTCGTATTCAGTATAGCACATTTTCCGACAAAAGTGTGATAAAAGTGTTGTATATTTCTCATTTTACATATTCCATCGTCCGTGTTCTGTAAAAATTGCGATAAAAGGAGTCTTTCGTATGAATCTTCCCTCCATCCCCAAATCCTTCTTCAACGGCGACTGCTTCGACGCCTACCGCATCCTCGGCGCGCACCCATGGCAGGGTGACCACGGCGAAGAGGGCTGGCGCTTCGCGGTCTGGGCTCCCGGTGCCGCTGCCGTGGAGGTCTGCGGCGGCTTTGACGGCTGGGGCGCAGGCATCCCGCTCCAGAAAGCCGACACCGGCGTGTGGAGCGGCTTTGTATCCGGGCTGTGCGAGGGGGAGCTCTACAAATACCGCATCCACGGGGCCGACGGCAGCGTGGTCATGCGGGCCGACCCCTACGCTTTCGCGTCCGAAGTCCGCCCCGCCAACGCCAGCCGCCTGACCAGACTGGACGTTTCCTTCGACGACAGCGCATGGATGGAGCGGCGGGATAAATGCCGTGATCTGCCCATGAACATCTACGAACTCCATGCCGGCAGCTGGAAGCATAAGCCCAACTCCACCCAGCCCGACGGCTCGGATGGCTGGTACGATTACGAAGAGCTGGCCCGGGAGCTCATCCCCTGGCTGCTGGAACACCACTTCACCCATGTAGAGCTTCTGCCGCTGGCAGAACACCCCTTCGACGGCAGCTGGGGCTACCAGACCACCGGCTACTTCGCCGTCACCAGCCGATACGGCACCCCGGCCCAGTTCGCCTCCTTCGTCAACGCCTGCCACCGGATGGGCATCGGCGTCATCATGGACTTTGTCCCCGTCCACTTTGCGGCCAACGCCGACGCACTGGCCAACTTTGACGGCACCCACCTCTACGAATACGACAGCGACGTGGGCCACAGCGAGTGGGGCACCTGCAACTTCAACTACTACCGCCGGGAGGTATGCAGCTTCCTGAACAGCGCCGCCGCCCTCTGGATGGAGGTCTACCACTGCGACGGCATCCGGATGGACGCCATCTCCCGCGCCCTCTATTGGCAGGGCGACCCTGCCCGGGGCGTCAACGAGGGCGCCGTCACCTTCCTGCGGAACCTCAACCACGGCCTGAACGAGCGCTGGCCCACCGGCGTTTACATGGCCGAGGATTCCACCAACTTCCTCAAAGTCACGGCCCCCACCCGCTACGACGGCATCGGCTTCGACTACAAGTGGGACATGGGCTGGATGCACGATACGCTGGACTACTTCGCCACCCCCTTCGGCCAGCGTCCCGACGCATACGGGAAGATCATTTTCAGTATGCACTATTTCTACAACGAGCTCTACCTGCTGGCGCTGAGCCACGACGAGGTCGTCCACGGCAAAAAGACAGTCATCGACAAGCTCTGGGGCACCTACGAGGAAAAATGCGCCCAGCTGCGCACCCTCTATTTTTATATGTATGCGCACCCGGGCAAAAAGCTCAATTTTATGGGCAACGAGCTGGGGCATTTCCGGGAGTGGGACGAAAAGCGGGAGCTGGACTGGGATCTGCTCAAGTACCCCTTTCACGACGCGTTCCAGAAATATTTCGGCGCACTGAGCCGCCTTTACGCCACCCAGCCCGCCCTCTACGCGGGCGAGTATGACCCCCGCTGCTTCGAATGGGTGGCCAGCGAGAGCCGGGACGAGGGCGTGTACGCCTGGCTGCGCAAGGGCGCGGGACAGACCATCCTCTGCGTCATGAACACCCAGAACACTGCCCACAAAAAGTTCCCGCTCTACCTGACTTTCCCCGCCGGGGCCGAAGAGCTGCTGAACACTGAGGCCCCCTGCTGGGGCGGCGCGGACAAATCGAAGCCCAAAGCCCTCCACACCTCGGACGGCGGCGTCTATGGCCGGGACTACACCCTCACCGTGGACCTGCCCGCCATGGGCAGCCGGATGTTCAAGCTCACCCCCGAAGCGCCCCGCCCCGAGGCTGCACAGGCCAGCGCCCGCCGGGCCGCTGCCGCACGCCGCAAGGCAGCCCGCACCCAGAACGCCAAGGCGGATGCCGCCGCATACAACTCCAAAAAGTAATATTTGTTTCAGAATATCCCGTCTGCTGAAAACGCGGCGGGATATTCTGCGTTCTGGCGCGGTCTGCGTCTGGACAAGCCTTGACGGAGCCGTTATACTGTTAGATGGAAAGTTGTGTTTTGCATTTTCCGGAAGTCAAATGAAAGGAATCACCCTTCTATGCCATCTGCTGCTGTTCGCCGGCTCTCGCCTCTGCAATGGGCGGGGGTCGGTCTGGGCGGCTGTGCGGTGCTGCTGGCTCTTCTGGGGCTGCTTGCACCGGCCAGCGCCTTCTTTTTCCCGCTGCTCAGTCTCTGGGCCAGCGTGGGGCTCTTTGTTCTGGCCCTCTGCGTTCTCCGTGTGGCAGGTGCAGAGCTGGACTTCTTCCACAAAGCCGTCGTCTTCGGCATCTGGGCTGTGGCTGTCGTCTATTTTTACTGGACATTATCGAGCCGGAGCTTTGTATACGTCTGGGATTACGCCAACTACCTGCTCAAGCAGTACGACGCCGAAGCCGCCTTTGCCCAGAGTGCAGGCGCGGACCTCGCATACATCTTCGGCTCCATGGCCGACGACTACACCAATTTCATCACCCTCTTCACCGAGTTCCCCTTCTGCCTCACGAGCCACACCGGCGACGCCTATTCCTTCAGTCAGGTGTTCTGCATCCTGCCCACCCTGCTGGTGCTGCTGGCGGGCCTCGTCGTCAAGGTCGGGCAGATCCTGAATGTGAAGAACCGGATGTACTATTTCCTCTTCGGGATGACGCTCACGGCGGCTTATCCCTTCCTGCGGATGAGCGCGGTGCTGGCCCAGCCGGACTGGTTCGGACTCATCTTCGCGTTTGCGATCCTGCTGCTGACGCTGGATTTCCGGTTCGACAAACTGGAGCCGGTGCGGTTCGGCCTGATCTTTCTGGCCACTGCCGCCATCATCCTCGCCCGCCGGTGGTATCTCTACTTTGTGGTGGGCTACTACTTCGCCTACGCGCTGCTGCTCATCGCGGGCTGTGTGCGGTTGGCGAAGGGCGGCGAAAAAAACGCCGTCCTTGTTCGAATCAAAAACCTCGTCCTCTTCGGCCTTGCGTCCGTCGTGGCGATGGTCATCCTGCTCTGGCCGATGGTGTCCCACATCCTCGCCTACAACTACGCAGGCCGCTACTCCTATTATAACGGCGGCGGTCTGGCCCTCGAGGCGTTCTATCACATCGGCCGGATGGGCCTGTTCAACATTCTCCTCATGGTGCTGGGTCTCGCCTTTGCGGCGAAGCACAGAGCGCCCTCCCTGCCCTGTCTCGCCGGGTGTGAGCTGGTGGTGAGCATCCTGCTCTTCACCCGGGTGCAGAACACCGGCTCCCATCAGTTTCTGCTCTTCCTGCCGGGATACTTCATTCTCTTTCTGCTGGGTGCCGCCGCGCTGGCCGAGGGCATCACGCGCCGCCGGAACCTCAAGCTGGGCTGCTGGGCCTTCGTGCTGGTGCTGTCCATGTCAGTGCGGTGTTCGCCGCTGACTACGCTGGCCATGCCGGGTTTCGTCATTGAACACTTCCCGATCCGGATCCCGGCCACCCAGTATTTCATCTCGCTGGACAAGCTCATCTACGACCGGAAGGACATCGGCCAGATCCGGGCCATTGCCGACTGGATCGACACCCACTGCGCCGAGGGGGAGCTGTGCTACATGATCCCCCACGATATGCTCTACAACCCCGACCACTTCAAGAACTGCCGCCTGCCGGACGCCCCCATCAACGACAAGCTGGCCTTCGGCTTCTCGGTCCCCGGCACCCATAACTTTCCCATGCAGTTCTTCGAGGCCAAATACGTTATCACCTGCGAGCCCTTCCCCCAGACTTACGTCGGCAGCGGCGAGATGTCCATCAAGCTGAACGACCAGTTCCTCGCCGTGAGAGACCAGTACTTCGCCTTTGAGCAGAGCTTCGATATGGGCAACGGCACCACCTTCACCATCTGGAAGCGCACCGCTGCCCCCACCCGGGAGGAAGTGGAGTATTATCTGAGCGCTTTCGCTGAGGAAGACGCCCAGTACCCTGAAATGTTCTCCCAGGCGGCCGAGGCCTGGCTCACCGCTCACGGGCTGTGAGCTTGCCCTTTCTGCCGAAAACGTGTATAATTCGATTTATTGCTATAAAACCCGCAGCGCCGCCCGCCGGCCTGCTTACGTCATAAGGAGTACGCCACTATGGATAAGAAGAACACGCCTGAAGTGAAGCTGGGCCAGTACAAGGGCCTGGCTGTCACCCGTCACGTCCGCCCCGTCACCGACAAGACCGTGGACATCGAGCTTGTCCACCAGGCCCGGATGCACGCCGTCTACCACCCCACCACCGAACCTGCCAAACGCGGCTTCCGCGCCCTGCTGGACTTTGCCGGCTACATGGACGGTAGGGAGATCCCCGACAGCCGGATGGAGAAGGTCATGGTCGTGCTGGGCGACGGCAAGCTGATGCCCGCCGCCGAGCAGGCCATCTACGGCCACCGTGCCGGCGAGGTGTTCCGCTTCGACTTTACCTACCCGCAGGACTTCCGCCTGCCCGAGCTGTCCGGCAAGACCGCACAGTTCGAGATCGAGCTCCGCTCTCTGGCCGAGAAAGTCACGCCCGCACCGGATGAGGCTTTCGCCAGGAGTCTGGGCTTCGACTCTCTCGATGCGCTGAAGGCTGACCTTCGCGCCAAAAAGCAGAAGATCCACGAGGAAGGGGCTGACCGCGCCGCCGGAAAGCAGCTGCTGGACATGGCCGGTGCCAACATGACCGTGGACCTGCCCGCCGAAATTCTCGACCGCACCGCCCAGAACGAGATGAAGCTGCTGAAAGAGCGCCTCTCCCGCAGCGGCATCACTCTCGAGCAGCACTGCAAGAACAGCCGCACCACTCCGGAAGCCCTCGAGAAGGACTACCGCGCACAGGCCGAGAGCCGCATCCGCTTCGTGCTGGCCGCCAAGGCCATCGCCGAGGCGGAAAACATCGTCGTCCACCCCGAGGAAGTCAACGCCGAGTACCGCCGCCTGTCCCAGCTGCAGGACACCCCCGAGGCGGAGATCCGGAAAGCCCTGCCCGAGGATACCATCGCCGCCGCGCTGGCCGCGAAGAAGGTGCAGCGCTTCCTGCTGGACAACGCACAGGTCACCACCGTGACCGATGCCCCCGAAAAGGAGTGATACCGCTATGGGTCTGTTTACCCGTTATGCAATGGACGCCCTGATGAAGACCTCCCACCCCGAGGTCATCCGCCGTCAGTGCTGGAATCTCCACCCCCACCGCACCCCCTGCACGGCCTGCAAGGACATCTGCCCCTACGGCGATGCCATCTTCACCCGTCCCAACCTCGTTAAAGACTGGGACCCCTGCGCCGACTGCGGCCTCTGCGTATCCGCCTGCCGCTCGGGTTGCATCGTCCCTTCGCCCGAGCAGGTACAGCGGGACACCTCTCTGGCGGATACCGACAACGACACCCTCTGGCTGGGCTGCGAGAAGAGCACCCGCAAGAACACCGCCGTCCGCACCTGCATCGCCTCCTTCTCGTGGGAAACGCTGGCCTATCTGGCTCTGAACAAGAAGCTGGTCCTTGACCTGACCCCCTGCGGTGAGTGCGAGAACGACGTCTGCGCCGCCCAGCTCCGCAAAGAGCTGACCCGTCTGGTGGAGTTTCTCGGCCCCCAGCTCTTTGAGAGCCGGGTCACGCTGGCCTATGAGCAGGACGAAGCGCCCTACCATGTGCAGGAGCTGAGCCGCCGGGAGATGTTCTCCCACATGACCGAGGGCTCCCGCGCCGGCACCAAGAAGCTGCTGCAGATGCTGCCCGGCCTGCGCAGCGAGGAGGACAGCGCCGCCGACTTCCGCCTCATGCTCCACCAGCGGACAAAGCAGCTCAAGGCTGCTTCTGAGACGCCGCTGCGCTACGGCTGGTATCTGCCGAACTTCACCCAGAAGTGCTTCGGCTGCGGCAAGTGCGAGAAAGCCTGCCGCTCCGGCGCACTCAAGCTCGAGGATATGCCCGACGGCCAGACCCGCGTGGTCGTCACGCCCTGGAAGTGCAGCGAGTGCGGCGTCTGCGTCGCGGCCTGCTCCAACAGCGGCATCGACGGCATGAAGCTGCGCCAGCTCACCACCCTCGGCCCGGTGAGCATCTACAAATGCAGCAAGACCCTCTGCGCCGACTGCGGCAAGCCCATCGCGCCGAACAGCTCCGAGGGCATCTGCTCGGTCTGCCGCATCAAGCGCCGCACCAAGCAGCGTCAGGAGGAGGCCGCAGCCCGCGCCAGGGAGCGGATCGCCGAGCGCGAGGCCCGCAAGGCAGCGGAGGAGGCCGCAAAGGCCGCTGCCGCAGAGCTGGCCGCTGAAAATGCCGCAAATGCTTCCGGTGCCGCCGCAGCCGAAACGGCAGCGGCTCCCGTCTCTGCCGCCCCTGCCGCTGCGGCAGCAACAGCTGTTTCTGTTGCGGAAACAGAATCTGCACCCGAAAAGGATTGACGCGGCCGCAAATCAATGCTATACTCAGTCATGACCATATTGTTTGGTGGCCGGGACTGTTGCAAAGGAGTAACGGATGGATTTCCGTTGCTCTTTTTTCATAAAAAACGGTCCATTTGTCCGCTGCCGGGAAACTGCGGACACCGCACAACGCGACGCTGTCCTTTGTACAGCAAAAACAAGAAAAGAGGGAATTTATGATGAACACTTCCATCTCCCGCCGTCAGTTCCTGAAGGCCAGCGGCCTGGCAGCCGCCGGTGCCTGCGCAGCCGGCCTGCTGACTGGCTGCGGCGGCTCTTCCTCCGGCAGCGCTTCCGGCGCAGCCTCTTCCGGTTCCGGCTCCAGCTACACCATCCTGTACGACAGCCAGCCTGCTACCCTGAACTACCTGACCACCAGCACCGACCTTGAGATGGTCGTGGGCGCAAACTGCGTGGATACGCTGGTCGAGTACGACAACAAGGGCGTCATGCGCGAAGGCCTGGCCACCAGCTGGGACTGGGATGTTGACACCCTGACCTGGACATTCCATCTGCGTGAGGAGAACTGGGTGGACTGCAACGGCGAGGTCGTGGCCCCCGTCACCGCACAGGACTTCGTGGACGCTCTGAAGTACGTCCTGACCCCGGACTACGCCGCCTCCAACGTGGGCCTCGTCACCGCTTACATCGCAGGCGCTGACGACTACTACCACTACCACCTCTATCTGAACAACGCCAACACCGGCGTCGTGGACGATGACGGCACCACCTACACCGTGGACGGCAGCGGCGTCGTCACCGTGACTGCCCCCGACTCTGACCCCGCCACCTACCCACCGGTGGACTTCGACGCCGTGGGTGTCACCGCTGTGGATGACCACACCCTGACCTACACCCTGACCTACGACTTCCCGGGCTTCCTGAGCCTGCTGTGCTATCTGCCCTACGAGCCCGCTTACGGCCCGCTGCTGGAAGAGACCGGCGACCAGTTCGCCACCAGCGCAGAGACCACCTACAGCTGCGGTGCCTTCTATCTGGCCGCCTACGAGTCTCTGGAGACCTGGGTCATGAAGAAGAACCCCGAGAACTACGACGCTGACAACGTCTTCATCGACACCATCAGCCGCATCTACAACGCCGAGGCCAGCGTCAACGGCCCCGAGATGATCAAGCGCGGCGAGATCGACGAGGCCACCATCGGCTCCGACATCCTCGACAGCTGGCTGTCCGACGACACCACCAAGGACATGGTGTCCATGGACCGCCCCAACACCAACTACACCTACTTCTATATGTTCAACTTCATGCCCTTCTCCCACGAGTTCTCCAACTGGAGCGTGGAGGGCATGGACGCCGAGTATGAGCCGGAGAACTGGGCCAAGGCCATCAACAACACCAACTTCCGCAAGTCCTTCCTCTACGGCATCAACAACTCTGTCACGCTGGCCGTCAAGGCACCCGAGGGCTACGACAACTACAAGCTGAACACCATCACGCCCCCCAGCTTCTGTGCCAACGCTGACGGCGTGGACTACCTCAAGTGCGGCGACCTGGCCAACATCACCGAGTTCTTCGACGAGGCGAAGGCCAAGGAGTACCGCGACGCTGCCATCCCGGAGCTGACCGCTGCCGGTGTGACCTTCCCCATCAAGGTGCAGATGCCCTACAATCCCTCTTCCACCGACTGGGACAAGCAGTGCCAGGTGTTCAAGCAGCAGCTCGAGGGTGTGCTGAACGACGGTTTCGATTTCATCGACATCATCATCACCGCCGGCCCCTCCGACAGCTTCCTGTCCAGCGTCCGCCGCAACGGCAAGTTCGCTTTCCTGCAGTGCAACTGGGGCGCTGACTACTCCGACCCCCAGACCGAGACCGACCCCTTCTATCAGGCCGAGGGCGCACGCGGCAGCCGCTACGCCTTCCTGCGCACCGGCGTCGAGGACGGCTTCATCACCGGCGACACCGCGGACGCCGTCATGAACTACATGAAGGCCATCGAAGAGGCTGTCAAGATCACCGACGACATCAACGCCCGCTACGATGCCTTCGCCAACGCCGAGGCTTCCCTCATCAACAATGCCCTCGTCGTCCCCATGGGCATGAGCATCCCGGCCTACATCGCCACCCGTCTGAACTACTGGGAGGGCCAGTACGCTTCCACCGGCTTCTCCAACAAGCGCCTGAAGGGCATCCACGTCCTCGACCACTACATCTCCATGAGCGAGTACGAGGCCAACCGCGACGCCCGCTAAGACTTTTTGAGTCTGTCCGCTCCAAAGCTCTCCGTTTTCCCACGGGAAAGCGGAGAGCTTTTCGTTTCTGAAGCCTCTTACATGAATTTTTGTAACGAACTTTGCCAAATCACTTTCCAAAAGTGGTTTTTTGTTGTATTCTATTCCTATCCGACATTCATTTTATAAAAGAGAGGGGTGCGCACAGATATGCTCAAATATCTGGCGAAACGCATCGGGCGCTCGATACTGACCCTGTTTATTATCGTCACGCTCGTTTTCTGCCTTTTGCGGCTGATGCCGGTGGAAGGCTATTTTGCTAACTACGAAAAAATGACCGAGGCCCAGATACAGGCCGGCTTACAGTCCATGGGCCTGCTGGACCCGCTGCCGGTGCAGATCGGCCGCTTCTGGGTCCATACGCTCCACGGCGACCTCGGCGTGAGCCACATCTATAAGGTCAACGCCTCCGTCACCGGCATCCTCGCCAAGAAGCTGCCCATCTCCATCCAGATGGGCGTGTACGCCATGCTGCTGAGCCTTGTCATCGGCATCCCGATGGGCCTGTTCATGGGCCGCTTCAAGAGCCGCTGGCCCGATAAGATCGGCACGGCCATCATCGTCCTCATCCAGGCTGTGCCTGCGGCAGTGTATTATCTGTACATCCAGATGTACGGCACCACCGCGCTGAACGTGGGCCTGCTCTTCGACGCCTCCAACTGGAAATACTGGGTGCTGCCCGTCTGCTCCATGAGTCTGGGCAACGTGGCGTTCTACGCCATGTGGCTGCGCCGGTACATGGTGGACGAGAGCAACAAGGACTATGTCCGCCTTGCCCGTGCCAAGGGCGTGAGTGAGAACAACATCGCCCTGCGCCACATCTTCCGCAACGCAATGGTGCCGCTGGTGCAGTATATTCCCTCCGCCTTCCTGAACACTGTGGTCGGCTCCATCTACATCGAGAGCCTCTACAGCATCCCGGGCATGGGCGGCCTGCTGGTCACCTGTGTCCAGCGCCACGACAACACGATGGTGCAGGGCATCGTTCTGCTCTACGCCTGCGTGGGCATCATCGGCCTGATCCTGGGCGACCTGCTCATGGTGCTCATTGACCCCCGCATCAGCTTTGGCAAGAAAGAAGGTGGCCGATAATGCTTTTCCGTATGAAAGATGAAAAAGCACACCAGCTCGAGGCAGAGCTGGATAAGTTACAGGCGGACGGCCCCGCCGCATGGGCAAAGCTGCCCGAAGAAGAGCTGTTCACCCCCGCCGGGTTCAGCGAAGAGCGGGCCGAGGCCACGTCCTACTCCAACTACAGCTACTGGGGCAGCACCTTCCGCGCCTTCTTCAAGAACCGCGTGGCCGTGCTGCTGCTCGTCGCCCTCATCGCCGTGGTGGCCTTTGCATTTTTGCAGCCCTGCCTGCCCGGTCAGGCAGACCCCAACCTCTGCGCCGTGGACCCCGCCACCGGCATCCAGTACCGCAACATCGCCCCCGGTGAAAAGGGCTTCATCTGGGGTTCCAACGCCATCGGCCAGGACCTCTGGGCCCGCATCTGGGCCGGCGCCCGCACCAGCCTGACCATCGCCTTCTTCGTGGCCCTCATCGAGGCCGTTGTGGGCATCACGGTGGGCGTGCTCTGGGGCTATGTCCGTCAGCTGGACTTCTTCTTCACCGAGCTGTACAACATCTGCGACAATGTGCCTTCCACCATCATCCTGATCCTTATTTCCTACGTCGCCAGCCCCAGCGTCCAGACGCTGATCCTGGGCATGTCCATCACGGGCTGGATCGCCATGGCGCGTTTTATCCGCAACCAGATCCTCATCATCCGTGACCGTGACTACAACGTGGCATCCCGCTGCATCGGCACCCCCACCTCCCGCATCGTGGTGCGCAACCTGCTGCCCTACCTCGTGTCGGTCATCATGCTCCGCATGGCCCTGACCATCCCCGCCGCCATCGGCAGCGAGGTCTTCATCACCTACATCGGCCTCGGCCTCTCTGTCGAGGTGCCTTCTCTGGGCAACCTCATCAACGACGGCCGCAAGGTCATGATGCAGGCCGGCCTGCGCTATCAGCTGCTCTACCCCACCATCATCCTCAGCTTCGTCACCATCGCGTTCTACCTCATCGGCAACGCCTTCTCTGACGCAGCCGACCCCAAGAACCATCTGCAGTAAGGAGGAACAGGCATGAAAAAGAATGAACTGATCCTCTCTGTGCGGGATCTCAACATCAAATTCAATCTGCGTGGAAAGATCCTCCACGCCATCCGGGGCATCGACCTCGATGTCTACCACGGCGAAGTCCTCGCCATCGTGGGCGAATCCGGCTCGGGAAAGAGCGTGTTCACCAAGTCCTTCATGGGCCTGCTGGACTCCAACGGCTCCATCACTTCCGGCACCATCGACTACTTCGGTGCCGACGACCACCAGCCCATCCGGCTCTCCGAGTTGAAAAAGGAGAAGGACTGGCTGAAAGTGCGCGGCCACGAGATCGCCATGATCATGCAGGACCCCATGACCAGCCTGAACCCTCTGAAGACCATCGGCGACCAGATCATGGAGGCCGTGGAGCTCCATCAGGGCCTCAAGGGCGCTGCCGCCAGGGAGAAGACCCTCGAGTACCTGCGGGATGTCGGCATCGCCGACCCGGAAGTGCGCTTCAAGCAGTATCCCCACGAGTTCTCGGGCGGTATGCGCCAGCGCGTCGTCATCGCCATCGCCGTGGCCTGCAACCCGCAGATCCTTATCTGCGACGAGCCCACGACGGCTCTGGACGTGACCATCCAGGCCCAGATCCTCGAGCTGCTGAAGGAGATGCGGGTCAAATATAACCTCACCATCATCCTCATCACCCATGACCTCGGCGTCGTGGCCAACATCGCCGACCGTGTGGCCGTCATGTATGCCGGCGACATCGTGGAGATCGGCACCTCGGACGAGATCTACTACGATCCCCGCCACCCCTACACCTGGGCGCTGCTGTCCAGTATGCCCCAGATGGGCGTGAAGGGCGAAGACCTGTTCAACATCCAGGGTACGCCCCCGAACCTCTTCACGGAAATTCACGGCGACGCTTTCGCGCCCCGCAACCCGCTGGCACTGAAGATCGACTTCGTCAAGCGTCCCCCTTATTTTGATGTCAGCACGACCCACCGGGCCAAGACCTGGCTTCTCGACCCCCGCGCACCCAAGATAGAACCGCCCGCCGCTGTGCGGATGCTGCAAGAGGAGGGCAAATAACATGGCAGACGAACGCGAAGTTCTGGTCGAGGTAAAAAATCTCGAAGTGACCTACGGCTCCGGCCGCAAGGCTTACAAGGCCGTCAAGAACGCAAACTTCACCATCTATAAGGGCGAGACCTTCGGTCTGGTGGGCGAGTCCGGCTCGGGCAAGACCACCATCGGCCGGGCCATCATGCGCATCCTGCCCACCTCGGGCGGCGAGGTGTTCTATAAGGGCCAGAAGATAAACGGCAAGATCTCCCACGCGCTGGACAAGCAGGTCATCAAGGAAATTCAGATGATATTCCAGGACCCCCAGTCCTCCCTGAACGAGCGCGCCAAGGTGGGCTACATCGTAGGCGAGGGCCTGATGAACGTCCGGCCCGACCTCTCCGCCGCCGAGCGGGACGAAAAAGTCCGTCAGGCGCTGCTGGATGTGGGCCTGCTGCCCGAGTTTGCGTCCCGCTTCCCCCACGAGTTCTCGGGCGGCCAGCGCCAGCGCATCGGCATCGCCCGGGCTCTCATCGTGGAGCCGGAATTCATCATCGCCGACGAGCCCATCTCGGCACTGGATATGTCCATCCGCGCCCAGGTCCTGAACCTTCTGCGCCATATGCAGAAAGAGCGCGGCATCACCTACCTCTTCATCGCCCATGACCTCTCCGTCATGCGCTACATCTCCGACCGCATCGCCGTCATCCACAAGGGCGACATCGTGGAGCTGGCCGACGCCGAAGAGCTGGTGACCCACGCCCTCCACCCCTATACCCGCAGCCTGCTGTCGGCCATCCCCATGCCCAGCCCCCGCCGCGAGCGGCAGAAAAAGCTGCTGGTCTATGACCCCTCCATGCACGACTACTCTGCGGAGGCTCCCCAGTGGCGGGAGCTTCGGCCCCGTCACTGGGTGCTCTGCAGCGCCTCCGAGGCCGAAGACTGGTGCCGGGAATCGTAAACTTTTTCTTGCGTTTTTCTCATTGTGGCCTCTCTGTTTATTGACTTTTGTTCTCTGCTCTACTACAATAACAGAAGTGGCTTTGTAACAAAACGAAACAAAACATTGGCCCCCGCGCGGGTCTAACAAACATAAAGGAATGAGAAATTGATGACGACGCAGAATCCTGTTTACGCATCCCAGGCCAAGCCCTGGCTCAAGTATTACGACCAGAAATTCATCGATCAGACCCTGCCTGCCCTCTCGGCCTTTGAGTATGTCTGCCAGCGGAGCAAGAACCACCTGAACGACACGGCTCTGGAATACTACGGCCGCAAGTTCACCTACGCCGATCTGATCGTCAACGTAAAAAAGACCGCCGCCGCCCTGCGGGGCGCCGGGGTGAAAAAGGGCGACATCATCACGGTGGTCAGCATCATGACCCCGGAGATCATCGCCCTGTTTTATGCCGCCGACATGATGGGAGCCACCCTGAATCTGGTGGACCCCCGCTACAGCGTCGAAGGCATCCGTGAGTACATTGAGGAGGTGGCCTCCCACCTGCTGGTCTGCCTGAACGTGGTGTACGACCGCTGCAGCCAGGCTGCCCGGCGCACCAATGTGGAAAAGGTCATCGTCCTCTCTCCTGCCGACTCGCTGCCCCCGGCCATGGCCTTGGGCTACAAACTCACCAGCCCCGACAAGAACAGGTACGCCTCCAACGTGATCCGCTGGAAGAAGTTTATGGCAGGGGGCAAGGACCAGAGCACTGCCGCCGAGCCCTACGACCCAGACCATGCCTGCGTGGTGGTACACACCGGCGGCACCACCGGCTCCCCCAAGGGGGTCATGCTGACGGACGACTGCTTCAACGGCATCGCCCTGCAGTTCCAGGCTTACCCCAAGCTGTTCCACCGGGGGCAGAAGCTGATGAACGTGATGCCCCCCTTTATCGCCTACGGCTTTGCCTGCGGCATCCATCTGCCCCTGGTGCTGGGCTTCACGGTCATCATCATCCCCAATCTGGACCCGGCCAAGCTGGGCAGTCTGGTGCTGAAGCACAAGCCCGAGCATATGTTCGGCGTGCCCACCCACTACCAGCAGCTTGCCTCTGACCCCAAGCTGCGGGACAAGGACCTTTCTTTCATCATCAACTACGCCGCCGGCGGCGACTCCCTCTCCCGGGGGGCCGAGCAGACCGTCAACGATTTTCTGGCTGCCCACGGGGCCCGGTACCCCATTGCCAAGGGCTACGGCATGACTGAAGTGTCCTCGGCAGCCACGGTGGCCGCCGGGCTGGACAACAAGCCCGGCAGTGTGGGCATCCCCATGGTGAACACCGTGGTGGCGGCCTTTGAGCCGGGCACCGATCAGGAGCTGCCCATCGGCCAGCGGGGCGAGCTGTGCATCTCCGGCCCCTGCCTGATGAAGGGCTACTACAACAAACCCGAGGAGACCGCCATCCTGCTGCGCCGCCACCCCGACGGCCGGGTGTGGGCCCACACCGGCGACATGGGCTATCTGGACGAGGACGGCTTCGTCTACCTCGACTCCCGCATCAAGCGGATGATCATCCGCCACGACGGCTTCAAGGTCTTCCCCTCCATGATCGAGAACGTCGTCAGCCGCCACCCCGCTGTGCATCAGTGCTCTGTGGTGGGCTGCGCCGACAAGGACCATGTGCAGGGCCGTCTGCCCTTCGTCTACATCGTGCTCAAGGCCGACACCACCGCCAAGAAAAAGCAGGTGATCCGGGAGCTGGAGCGGATGTGTGCTGAGGAGCTGCCCGAATACGTCCAGCCCGTGGCCTACAAGTTTATCCCCAGTATGCCCATGACCCCTGTGGGCAAGGTCGATTACCGTCAGCTCGAAGCTGACATCTCCCCCCGCGACTATTGATTTTCATGAAAGGACTCTTCTGCCATGAACAAGCGTTTTGCAAGTCTGGCGGTCTCTGCCCTGCTGCTCGTCTCCCTGCTCAGCGTCCCCGCGCTGGCCGAGGGGACTGAGGCCGCTGCGGACACCGCCGGCGATGATCATGTCATCGTCACCCTGAACCCGGAGGCTGCCCTGCAGCCCGAGACTCCGGCGGAAGCCGCGGCTTCTGCCACCGAGACGGCTCAGGCCGACCCGGTCCCTTCTGCGTACGACGCAGCCTCAGCAGCGACCGCTGCTAAAGCCGAGGTCAAGGCTGATGACACCAAGGACCAGCAGCTCACCTACGTCGCACTGGGCGACAGCATCGTGTCCGGCGTCGGCCTGGCCGATGTCCAGTACAGTGCGCGCTCCGGCTACAGCGTCGATATGGCCCCCAACTTCCATGGCTACTCTCCCGACTGCTATGTCGGCAAGGTGGCTGCAGCTCTCGGCCTCGACCGTGACCACGCCATCAACCTCGGCCTGCCGGCCCTGACGGCTCCCGACCTCGCGGACATGATCCGGTACGGCAAGATGCCCCAGATGAACATGGCGTCCGGTTGCGAGTACAACTACCCTGAGTTCCAGGACTACATCCGCAAGGCCGACGTCGTCTCCGTCCAGATCGGCTCCAACGACGCCTTCGTCCCCTGCATCGTGGCTCTGGGCAACGCCACCAACTGGAAGAGCGAGAAGCTGGCCGCTACCATTCTGGCCGGCGACCTGCGCAATGAAGGTTCCGGCTCCACCATGTCCACCATCTACCGCAGCATCAAGGCGATGGACCTGACCAAAGCCGAGAGGGATGCCACCTGGAATCTGCTCTTCTCCGGCATGAGCAAGATCTGCGACGAGACTTACCCCAAGACCACCGCAGCCCTCATCTCCATCGTGCAGGAGATCCGCAATCTCAACCCGGATGCCCAGATCATCCTCGTGGGCTACACCAACCCTGTGCCGCTCATCCCCTGCTGGCGCAGCTACTTCAACAAGCTGAACAAGTTTGAGAAGCAGATCGCCAAGACTTATAACTTGACCTATGTGGCCATCCCCAACACCGAGACCACCCTCGACGTGCATCCCACCATCAAGGGCCACCAGTACATCGCCAACAAGCTCGTGAACGCCATCGAGAATCCGTGAGCAACAAATACGGCAAAGCCCCCGCTTCCAGCCGGAAGCGGGGGCTTTTTCCTGCAATACGTTATGCGGCCAGAGCCTTTTTGATGTTTTCAAAGACGGTGTCGCCGTCCTCACAGCAGACCATGACCACCTCGCCGGTGGGGACAGTCGCCACGCGGGCGGCAGAAGCGATCTGGTACTGGTCTTCGAGGTAATGCTCCATGGACTTCTGCTGGCTCTGGACATAGGCATTCATCGCATCCACCACGTCCTGCGTCTTGCCCTCGGCGGGCTTGACGATGGCCACGCCGTAGACGCTGACCATCATGCCGGACACCGAGGCGGCGAAGTCGTCGTACATATCGTCCTCGAGGCCCAGCAGAGGCATCATCATGTTGGCCACCTCATCGGAGAGCTGGTCGGCCTCATACTCGGCGCTGTAGCCGTACTGGGCCGTGAACTTGCCGTCCTCGCCTTTGGTGAATATCATCTCATACTTGTTGTCCTCGTCGCTGCGGGCGTCGTGGATGATCTGGGTGTAATCTTTCTTCGCGGCAGAAGACGCGCTGCCGGAGCTGCCCGACGCGCCGCAGCCCACCAGAGCCAGCAGCATGACGCCGGCCATCAGACAAGCAATGATACGTTTCATATTCAATTTATCCTTTCGTTCGCAGGGTGAGGTTTTCGGTGTGCAGTGATAGTATTTGATGTTTTATCCCTGCTATTCGGTAAACGACCCACGGCGGGCGAAAATTGCACCCACAAGTGTAACAGTTCTATGAACGCTTACAGCATCATGGCCTCAAGGTCACCGTGATTGACGGGCGTCGAGAGGATGATCTGGGTGCTGGTGGTGCCCAGCTTCTGGAACTGTAAGATGAGGTGTTCCAGCTGGGGCATACTGCCGCAGCTCACCTTGATGAGGAAGGTGTAAGCTCCCGTGACGTGGTAGCACTGCAGCACCTCTTTGCTGTTCTTCATCAGCTCCACCAGCTCGTCCCGCTGGGACGGGGCCACCGAGAGGCTGATGAGCGCGTCCACATAGACCCGGTCGGACGGGCGGTTGAGCATCACGGTATAGCCGCTGATGATGCCGTCCGTTTCCAGCTTGTGGATGCGGCTGGAGACAGCGGGACTGGTCAGCGCCACTTTTTCGGCGATCTCCTTCACCGGCATACGGGCGTTCTTTGCGAGGAGGGCGAGAATCTTGCGGTCCAAATCGTCCATAGGAAAAGTACTCCTTTTAAAATATGTTACATTACATAAAATTTTCTGAAAGTAAAGTTTTATTGTTGTAGCAATAGTACAAACTGTGCAAAAATCAGTTTTCGTTTTGCCGTCTTTAATTATATAAAGTTTTTGTCAAAAAGTAAAGTGCTAAATTAAAGCGAAACCAAATTTTTGCATTTGACAAGAAAATAAATTCGGGTATAATACATACTGCAAGGCAGCGTCACTGAAGTTCTGATGTGCCGCCGGGGATCCCGGTGTTCGGGTACGATATGCTGCCGACTGATCACGCGATTCACCACTTTATATACTTTCCCACCCCTCTATACACAAAAACCCGCTGCCAGGCGGGTTTTTGTGTTTTATACAGGTTTTTATGGCTCCGCCAAGGCTCTCCCAAGGGGAGAGCCTTTTTAACGGTATCTTACACGCCAAAGGCCCCCATCCGGTATCTGCCGGATGGGGGCCTTTGGCTGGTTATACTTGAAAAGGAGGAGGATAGCCTGATCATTCTTCGGTGCGGGTCTTCTTGAGCAGGCTCAGGATGACCGCGCCCACGACGCTGCCGACCGCCAGAGCCACACAGTACATCACGGCATGGTCAACCACCGGGAAGACGAAGATGCCGCCGTGGGGGGCGCGGAGAGCGCAGCCGAAGGTCATGGACAGCGCACCGGAGAGGGCTGCGCCGATGACACAGCTGGGCAGGACGCGCAGTGGGTCAGCGGCAGCGTAAGGGATCGCGCCCTCGGTGACGAAGCAGAGGCCCATGATGTAGTTGACGATGCCGTTGCGGCGCTCGTCGGGAGTCCACTTCCTGGGGCAGAAGGTGGTGGAGAGGGCGATGGCGATGGGAGGCACCATGCCGCCCACCATGACAGCGGCCATGACCTCATAGTTGCCGGAGGCGAGGGCTGCGGTGCCGAAGACGTAAGCCGCCTTGTTGAAGGGGCCGCCCATGTCGATGCTCATCATACCGGCCACGATCGCGCCCAGCAGGACCTTGGAGGTGCCGCCCATGGCGTTCAGCCAGTTGGTCATGGCGGTGTTGATCATGCCCATGATGGGGTTGATACCGCACATGACCGCGCCCACGATGAGGATGCCGCCCAGCGGGTAGATGAGCATGGGACGGATGCCGTTCAGGCTGGCGGGGAGCTTTTCGGTGATCTTCTTGAGGAACTCCACCACATAACCGGCCACGAAACCGGCCAGCAGAGCGGCCAGGAAGCCGCCGGAGATGCCGGTGGTCTCACCGGCGGCGATACCGGCGAAGTTGGTGCCGTTCATGGCCAGCACGCCGCCTGCGAAGCCGACGGCCAGACCCGGACGGTCCGCGATGGACATGGCGATGAAGCCCGCCAGGATGGGGAGCATATAGCTGAAGGCCGCAGAGCCCACCGTCTTGAAGAAGGCGGCCAGCGGGGTGTTCATGCCGAAGTTGGAGGGGTCGATGCTGTAATCGTCCAGCAGGAAGGCCAGCGCTATCATGATGCCGCCGCCCACCACGAAGGGCAGCATGTGGGAGACGCCGTTCATCAGGTTCTTGTAGAGGCTGCGGCCAAAGCTGTCGGAGGCAGAAGCGTCCTCCGCGGCCTGTGCGCCGCCCTTAGCGTGGAACTCCGGCACCTCGCCGGAGGTTATCTTGTGGATGAGCTCTTCGGGCTTATGGATGCCGTCGTCCACGCGGGTGAAGAGGACCGGCTTGCCGTCGAAGCGGGCCGTCTCGATCTTCTTCTCCGCCGCCACGATGATGCCATCGCAGTTGGCGATCTCGTCTTTCGTCAGGATGTTCTTTGCGCCGTCGGAGCCGTTGGTCTCGACTTTGATGGTCACGCCCATCCTGGCACCGGCCTTGTTCAGGGCTTCAGCGGCCATGTAGGTGTGGGCGATGCCGTTGACACAGGCGGTGACGGCCAGCACACGGCAGCCCGCCTGCTCGATCTCCTGGTCGGTGAAGCTCTCGTCGCCGAACTGGGCTTCTTCCTGCGCGTCGATGGCGGCGAGGAAGTCTTCCGGGGTCTTGGCGGTGCGCAGCTTCTCCACGAAGTCCTCGTTCATGAGCATCTGCATCATACGGGCCAGCATATCCACGTGGAGGCTGCCGTTCTTGGGGGCTGCGATGGCAAACAGCAGGTCGGTCTTTCCGTCGTCCTCGGCATTGTACTGCACCGGGGTCTTGAGGCGGAGGGCCGCCAGGCTGGGCCGGGTCACGCAGCCGCACTTGGCGTGGGGGACGGTGATGCCGTTATCCACATAGGTCGAGCCTTCGTCCTCGCGCTCATACAGGCCCTTTTTGTAGGCTTCCTTGTCTCTGATGCTGCCGTGGGTCGCCTGCAGCTCCACCAGACGGTCGATGATCTGGCTGCGGTCCTGCTGAGCTTCGTCCAGCGCGATGGACTGTGCCGTGAACAATTCCGTGATTCGCATAGTGTGTCTCCTCTCCTTATTGTCAGCGTCCTAGCCCTCTCCGTCATTGCTTCGCAATGCCACCTCTCCCAAAGGGAGAGGCTTGAACTTTGCCGTTACGTTCTTGGCTCTCCCTTTGAGGAAAGACTTCCCCCGGTCGGGGGAAGATGTCGCGCAAGCGACAAAAAGGGGAGTCTGGCGCGCAGCGCCTGAGAGGGCAAGCCCGCTTAAATCTGATTCAGTAACTCGTCGATCTTTTCCTTCTTTGCCAGCCCGAGGCTGAACGCAGTGGCACTGCCGCAGGCAGTCCCCAGACGCAGGGCTTCCAGATAGCTGCCGCTGCGCAGATAGCCTGCCACGAAACCGGCCACCATGCTGTCGCCTGCGCCCACGCTGTTGACCACCTTGCCCTTGGGCGTGCCGATGCGGTGGACCTCGCCCTTCTCGTCCAGCAGGAGCGCACCGTCACCGGCCATGCTCACCAGTACGTTCCGGGCGCCCTTTTCCTGCAGGGTGCGGGCGGCGGCGGTGATGTCGGTGTCGGTGGTGAGGGTGCGGCCCACGATCTCACCCAGCTCATGATGATTGGGCTTGATGAGGAAGGGGTGATACTGCAGCACATTCACCAGCAGGTTGCGGGTGGCGTCCACCACCGTATGCACGCCGTGGCCTTCCAGACGGGCCAGCAGACGCTCGTAGGTGGTCTGGGGCAGGCTGGACGGGATGCTCCCCGCCAGAATGAGGATGTCGCCCTCGGCCAGCTTATCGAGCTGTGCTTCCAGCTGCTCCATGGCGCTCTCGGGGATGTCCGGGCCTGCGCCGTTCAGCTCCGTCTCCTGCCCCGCCTTTATCTTGACGTTGATGCGGGTCATGCCCTGCTCGAGGTGGATAAAGTCGGTGGTGATGCCCTGCGCGGCCAGACCCCGCTCGAGCCACGCACCCGTCTCACCAGCCACAAAGCCCAGCGCCGTGTTCCGGCAGCCCAGCTCGGCCAGCACACCGGACACGTTGATGCCCTTGCCGCCCAGCACGCAGTCCTCGCCTTTGGCGCGGTTCACCTCGCCCACTTCCAGCGGCGTGTCCAGCCGCACGACGTAGTCGATGGCCGGGTTGAATGTCACGGTATAGATCATTCTGCTGCCTCCTTTACCAGAGTGAATTGTCTGTATTTCGGATTCGGGCAATGATTCGTCAGGATCGCGCCGCCGGACAGCTCGGCGATGACCGCCGGGTAGATGCGGGCGAACTTCGAGTCATCCACGAGGAACCAGGCTTCTCTCGCCCGGCGCACGACCGCGGCCTTGACAGCCGCTTCCTCGGGGTCGGGGGTCGTGAATCCTGCGTCCAGCGCCACGCCGTTTGCCCCCAGGAACGCTTTCGTGAAGTTGTACTGCTGCAGGCTGTGGAGGGCCGCAGCGCCGATGATGGCCTCCGTCTCGGGCCGCAGCAGACCGCCCACCAGAAAGACCTTGCAGCCCTTCTGGGCCAGCAGACGGGCGTGAGCGACGCCGTTGGTGACGTACCGGGCGTCCAGCGCCGGGCCGCTCAGCTCCCGGACCAGCGCCAGCGTGGTGCTTCCGGCGTCCAGAAAGACGAAATCCTCTGCGGTGATAAGGGCCGCTGCCGCCTTTGCGATGCACTTTTTCTGGACAACAGCCAGCGTTTCTTTCGCTGCCATCGTCGGCTCGTCGGCGAGGAACTGGCTGTCCGGCAGGGTCGCGCCGCCGTGTACCTTGTTCACCTTGCCCATCCTGTCCAGCTCGTTCAAATCGCGGCGGATGGTGGACTCGCTGGCGTCCAGCGCCTCGCAGAGCTCCTGCACCGTCGCGGTGCGCTGCTGGCTCAGCAGCTTCATGATGCGGGAAAGCCGCTCCTCTGCCAACATCTTCATCCCTCCAGTTGCACGTTTTTGCTTGTGTTTGAATTGTTTTGGCTGTTTCTGTCTGTATTATAGCAAATACTCCGTCAGAATCAATCACTTTCCGTCCGTTTATCTGCCAAAATATTTCCGTCAAAATCATGCATTCTGCACAAGAAGTGGGATACAACCCGCAAAAGAGCACAAAAAATCCGCCCCGGAGCGGTCAGCTTCGGGGCGGATGACGGTTTTGTGGGTTGATTTGACCGTTTTTGACGGTTTTGGTTTTGCCGGAAATGACTTTTCCTTCCGGGTCGGATGCGATTCAGGCGTCCGAACGGGCGTAGGCGTTCTTCATGCCGCTGCTCAGCTCGAAGAGGACCTTATCCAGCGTATCGGAAGCCCGCTTCTTCAGCTCGGCAGCGATGGCGGTATTGGCCTCCTCCCGCAGGGCGGCGCGCTGGCTTTCCTCGGCCGAAGCGATGTTCTTATCGTACTGGTTCAGCAGAGCGCGGCTGGCGGAGAGGACGCCCTCCTCGTACCGCTCCACATGGATGAGGCTCTTGGCGTAGGAGGCGTCGGCCATGGCGGCGATCATCCGGCTCACCCAATAGAAGCTGTCGGTGGAGACTTCACCGGTGGTGCAGGCCAGATAGGCCGGGGTGCGCTCGACGTTGGCGTAGAACGGCACCATGGTATTGAAGGCATTGGAGGCGTAGGCGATCCACTCCACCGCGCGGATGTCTTCCGGCACGTCAGGCCGCATCTGGATGAGGGCCATGAAATCGTTGCGGTTGATGCCGATGGAGCGGTAAGCTCCCTTCATGCTCTTGTCGCCGTAGCTGGCGTAGGGGTCGAAGGGAGTCCCCTGATAGTGGGAGGACAGCACATACTTCACATCCTCCGGGGTCAGCTTCCGCTCCGGCACCATGCACCAGGGCAGGTCGTCCGAGCGGGGGCCGTAGTCAGCGGCAGGGCCGTCCCAGACCCAGGTGTTGGGGTTGAGATGGCGGAGCATGAACCATGCGCGGGGGGTGTTGTAAACGTGGTCGGCGTCGTCGTGGCTGCCGAAGGCGTCACGCGGGTTCAGACGGCCATCCAGCGAGAGGTCGAGGTGATTGTCCCGGATGAACTCCCTCAGGTCGGCAGAGCAGAGATGATTCTCCTGTGCGCCGAAAGCGTCGTCGAGGTCGAAGGCGTCGATGCCCAGCTGGTTCGGCATGACCACATAGGAGTCATCCGGCACACGGCGGGCCATCCAGTGGTGGCCGCCGATGGTCTCCAGCCACCAGATCTCGTCCACATCCTGGAAAGCGATGCCGTTCATCTCATAGGTGCCGTACTCTTCCAGCAGCCTGCCCATACGGAGCACGCCCTCGCGTGCAGAGTGGATGTAGGGCAGGACGAGGTAAACAATATCCTCTTCGCCGATGCCGCCGGGGACTTCCGGCTGGCCGTCTCTGGCGGGCTGATAGACCACCAGCGGGTCTGCGCCCAGAACGCGGGGGTTGGAGGTGATCGTCTCGGTGGCGGTCATGCCAACGTTGGCGGCGTTGACGCCCGAAGCAGCCCAGATGCCCTTGCCCTCCACGGCGTTGGGCATGGCGGTCATCCGCAGGGCATCGCCCGGCAGGGGAACTTCTACATGAGAGATGACCGACTTGTAAACAGCCGGGTGCTCCTCCGGCTGAACGACAACAAACTTTTTCGCAGTGAAGTGGCCGGAGCCGGAATCGTCGTTCCGGGCAATCATGGTAGAGCCGTCATACGAGGCTTTTTTGCCGACAAGGATGGTAGTACAAGCCATAGCTGTTATCCTCCAAAATTTTACATCTTGTATGCATAGTGCTCATTTATACAGTTTCGCAGGCGCGTTTGTTCTGCAAAACCCATTGTATCGCGTTTGGCCTCCGGGCGCAAGCCCTTATATTTCGCCAATGTAGGCAAAGCGCGGCTGACGCTTGCCGTCCCGCTCCACCTCTTCGGCCCACATAGCCGCCGGGCGCACCCAGAGCCCGCCCTCGCCGTACAGGGGACGGTAGACCACCATCTCCTCTTCGGTCTCGCTGTGGCGGGCCATCCCGATGACCTGATATTCGTTGCCCTTGAAGTGCCGGTAACGGCCCGGCTTGATGTTGTATTGGAACTGGTACATAAAAACTCCTTCCAAAAAGCCCGGCCGCAGACTGGTCTGCGCCGGACTTTTCCACTTGCTTCACCCCTGCGGGTGGAAATATTCGTAAATGGTCTGGGCCATCTGCCGTCCGACGCCGGGGGTGTTCTCCAGCTGGTCAGGGGTGGCCTCTTTGACGGCGCTCACGCTCTTGAACTGTGCCATCAGGGCCTTGGCCGTCTTGGGGCCGACGCCCGGCACCTCGGTGAGGGTGGACGAGTAGCTCTTCTGCTTCATCTGCTGCTTGCGGTAGGCGTTGGCGAAGCGGTGCGTCTCGTCCTGAATGGCGGTGACGAAGGTGAACGTCCCGCGGTTCATGTTGATGGCGATCTCCCGGCCCTCGCTGTCCACGATGGCGCGGGTGCGGTGGTGGTCGTCCTTCACCATGCCGTAGAGGGGTACATCGGCCAGTGCCGTCCCGGCCAGTGCGGCCTTCGCGGCGCTCACCTGTCCCCTGCCGCCGTCCATCAGGAGCAGATCCGGCTTCTGGCCGAAGTAGTTGCCGCTCGGCTCGCCGTTTGCGGCCATTTCGGAATACTTTTCGTATTCAGCCGCACGGCGGGAGACGGTCTCCGCCAGCGAGGCGTAGTCATCGGTCCCGGCGACGGTCTTCATCTTGAACTTCCGGTAACCCGCCTTGTAGGGCTTGCCGTCCCGGAACGTCACCATGCCGCAGACGCTGGTGCCGTCGCCCCAGTTGGAAATATCGTAGCTCTCGATGGTGCGGGGGGGCTTGGGCAGGCCCAGCACCTGCGCCAGCTCATCCAGAAGCTTTTCCTCCCGGGCGTACCGGCCGCTCTCGCGGGCCAGCCGCTCGACGGCGTTGGTGTGGGCCATCTCGACGAGGTGCGCCTTATCGCCCCGCTGAGGGACATAGAGCTGCACCTCGCCGCCCCGCTTCTCGTTGAGGGCCTGCTGCAAGGCGTCCACATCCGGCGGCAGCTCGTCCACGGCGATGACCTTCGGTATCTGCTCATCGTCGAGGTAGTACCGGGGCAGAAATTCCTCCCGCACCGCCGCGATGTCGGCGGTATCGTGGAACAGAAACTCCCGCTTGTCGGTCAGCCGCCCCTCCCGGAAGCGGAGAACAGCCGCGCAGACGCTGCCGGGCGTACCCGCCAGCGCTACCACGTCCATCTCCACGTCGGGGTCAACCACGACCTTCTGCCCTGCCGTCACCTTGGTAATGGCGGCGATCTGGTCGCGGATAAGGGCCGCTGTCTCAAATTCCAGCCGGTCAGAGGCTTCCAGCATCCGCTCGTTGAGGGTTTTCAGAATATCCTTTTTGCCGTAGCGGATGAGGTGGACAGCGCTTTTGACGGCCTGCTCGTAGTTTTCACGGCTTATCTTGCCGCTGCACACCGCCATGCACTTGCCGATGTGGGCGTTCAGGCAGGGGCGGCCCCGGCCAATTTCCTGCGGGAATCGCCGGCTGCACCGGGGCAGCAGAAAAGCGTCCATCGCCGTCTCGGCCATCTGACGGGCCGCAAAGCTCGAGGTATAAGGGCCGATATACTCCGCGCCGTCGTCCTCTTTTTGCAGCGTGAACGACAGCCGCGGCCACTCGTCCTTTGTCACCTTGATATAGCTGTAGCCTTTATCGTCCTTGAGCAGGATGTTGTACTTCGGGGTGTGGGCTTTGATCTGGCTTGCTTCCAGCACCAGCGCCTCGAACTCGCTCTGGCAGACGATGACGTCGAACGCGTAGGCGTGGGCGATCATCTGGCTGACCTTGTTGTCGTGAGGCACACCCTCCCGGAAATACTGGCTCACCCGGATGCGCAGACGCTTGGCCTTGCCGATATAGATGATGGTGCCGCTTTTGTCCCGGATGATATAGACGCCCGGCAGAAGCGGCAGCATACAGGCCTTTTTGTAAAGTTCTGCCTTGGTCATCCGATGTTATGCCGGCCTTTCTGCATCATCTCGGTCTTGGCAATATTCGACGCCGCCAGCGCCAGACCGCACACGTCGAGGGCCACGCTCCACCACTTGGGCTTCCGCTCCGAGGTGAGCAGAAGGGTGATATTGACGATGAGCGTCACCAGATAGACACCAAAAAAGCAGTACCACGGCTTGCCGGAATCACAGAACTCGCCAAACTTGAACAGTGCTTCTTTCGTCGAATCTTTCATGAGGCTGCCTCCTTTGTTCTGATGCATCATACCAAAAAAAGCGGCAAGGATGACCCCCGCCGCTCATACACGAAATGGAACTGAATTACTCTGCGAAGCCGGACTCCACCAGCTTGATGAGGCCATCGACAGCAGCCTGCTCGTCTGCGCCATCAGCGATGATGCGGATGGTGGTGCCGCCCACGATGCCCAGAGACAGGACGCCCAGCAGGCTCTTAGCGTTCACGCGGCGCTCTTCCTTCTCGACCCAGATGGAAGACTTGAACTCATTGGCCTTCTGAATAAAGAAGGTTGCCGGACGGGCGTGCAGACCAACCTGATTTTCAACGGTAACTTCTTTGACGTACATAGTAAAACGCTCCTATCTATTATCGTTCTGGGGAATGCAATTATGTTTTGCGCCTGTTGCGTTGTGATTATTTTAGCGCAAAGCGAAACCGTTGTACAGACCCCAGACACATTTTTGGCGGTTTTCCCAAGGATGAGGGGGGCATTTTCCACCTTTTATACAAATACAACAAAATTATTCCCCCAGTGTTGGCGGGGTAATACAAAAGTTTTCAACATTTTTTCGACGGAGGGTCAGCACTCCGACTTTCTTTGTGCTTATCCAACGGCCTTTGACACTTTTTTCAGCCCTCGAAGCGCATCACGAGCAGTTCGCAGTGCATCTGCACAAAGCTGTCCTTCGCGGGGTCGAAAACGAGTTCCGCTTCTCCCGTCAGCTTCCAGCCCATCCGGCGGTAAAGTGCGATGGCGCGCGTGTTTTTGTCCAGCACCGTCAGCACCGGATGCTCATGCTCCGGCAGCTTTTTGCGGGCGAAGTCCAGCATTTTCTGGCCGATGCCCTTACCGCGGGCATTCCCAGACACAAAGAGATGCTCAATGCGGCCGGTCTTGTGGTCTACGCTCACCATGCCGTCCGGCACATCCTTAGTGTAGTGCAGATAAGCCGCCCAGCCCTCTTTTTTCTCCTGCTTCAGCTGGTCACAGAAACACTCCGGCGACCACTCGGCCAGACCTTCCTCCGTCCAGATGCCTTTGCCCAGGTCACGGCGGCCCTCAGAAAAGATCTTCGCCGCTGCCTCGAACTGCTCCTCCGTCTTGACGAGGCGGACATTCTCGCCCCGCTTCCACTTGGGCAGCTCAGTGATGGGGTGGCTCTCGCACCACTGCTCATACAGCTCCGGGCGGCGCAGACGGGTGCGCTCCCGGCTCTTTTCGCCCCGCCATGCGTCGATCTTCTGGTGGTCGCCGCCCAGCAGAACGTCGGGTACGGCACGGCCTTCCCAGACCTCGGGGCGGGTGTACTGGGGGTATTCCAGCAGGCCGTCCCAATAGCTCTCCTCCTCGTAGCCCTTCTGCTCCGCCAGAACGCCGGGCTTGAGGCGAAGGACGCTGTCGGCCACCACAAGACTGGCCAGCTCGCCGCCGGTGAGGATATAGTCTCCGATCGAAATTTCTTCGTCCGCAAACGCTTCAATGACGCGCTCGTCGATGCCCTCATAGTGGCCGCAGACCAACGTCAGGTTATCGTACTGGGCCAGCCTGCGGGCGTGCTCTTCGGTATAGCGCTGACCGCCCGCCGTCAAGAACACGATATGCGGGGCCGGGCGTCCCTGTTCCGCTACCTCTTTCTGGACGGCGCGCAGGCAGTCGGCGATGGGCTGGGCGTAGAGCACCATGCCGCAGCCGCCGCCATAGGGGTAGTCGTCGGTCTGCTTCTGCTTGTTGAGGGTGTAATCCCGGATCTGATGGCAGTGGGTCTCGATGTAGCCGCGCCTGGCTGCGCGGCCGATGATGCTGGCATCCAGCACCTGCTGGCACATCTCAGGGAAAAGGGTCACGATGTCCACACGCATTCCCATCGCTCACTCCTCCTCCCGCTCACTGTCGAAATCGTCGTCCAGCAGGCCCGGGATGGGGGTGACGAGGATATAGCCTTCCGGCGGGTTGCGCTCTTTGAGAAAGGCGTCCACGCCGGGGAACATATATTCCTTGCCGCTGGGGGACTTGACCGTATAGATGTCCTGTGCGCCGGGGTGGTCCACGCTGGTGACGACGCCGTACACCTTTCCGGTGTCGGCGTCCCGCACCTCGCAGCCGATGAGGTCGGCCACATACCACCGGCCCTCGGGCAGGGTGGCATCGCTGCGGTCGAAGTAGAACACCTGACCCCGCAGAGCGCGGGCGGCGTCCATATCGTTCACGCCCTCCAGCTGGAGCAGCGCCATCTGCCCCTGCGGGCGGATGGAGGTGATGTTATAGCACTTGCCGCCCTTTGCTGAAGCGTAGAGACGGCCCGTCTTTTTGAGGAAATCCACGCCGTCGCACCACAGCTCCAGCTTCATTTCGCCGCGCACACCGTGGGTGGTGACGACCTTGCCTGCTTCCAGATATTGCTGCATAAATTTGCTCCTGTTCAACCTCTCAGTCTCGCTTCGCTCGACAGCTCCCCTATCGAGGGGAGCCTCTGGCGAAGAGGGAAAGCTTTCCGGTATGCCAAGGCCTCCCCTCGATAGGGGAGGTGGCACGCCGCAGGCGTGACGGAGAGGTTATTCCTAATAACAAAAAGGCCCTTTGCCATTACAGCAAAGGGCCTGTAGGGTGCTTAGTCGATCTCAACAAGGACCTTTTCATCGACCCGCACAGCAGCCGCGCGCATCACCACACGAATGGCTTTTGCGATCCGGCCCTGCTTGCCGATGACACGGCCCATATCTCCCTCTGCCACGCTCAGGTGGTAGACGATGGTGCCGTCCTCACGGGGGGCGTCCACCGTGACCTTGACGGCGTCCTTATCCTCCACGAGGCCGCGGGCAACTGCCAGCAACAGCTCCTGCATGAGTCAGCCCTCCACCTTACAGAATGTTGGACTTCTTCAGCAGCACGCGAACGGTGTCGGTGGGCTGAGCGCCGTTGGCGATCCAAGCCTTAGCCTTCTCGCCGTCGATGCTCACGACAGAGGGCTCCTGGTTGGGATCGTAAGTGCCGATCTCCTCGATGAAACGGCCATCGCGGGGGAAGCGGCTGTCAGCAACAACAACACGATAGAAGGGAGCCTTCTTGGCGCCGACGCGGCGCAGACGAATCTTAACTGCCATGGTAATATCCTCCAAAAATTTCTTGTTCCCCGGTTTGCGGGGGATTAAATCTATCTGTACAACCCCACAGCGGGGTGTATACCGGAATTATTTCATGCCTCTAAAGGCGCCCGGGTTGCCCATCAGGCCGCCCAGCTTGCGGGCAAAGCCCTTGGGGCTCTTCTTGAACTGCTTCATCATCTTCTGCATCATCTCAAACTGCTTGAGCAGCTTGTTGACGTCGGACACCTGAGTGCCGCTGCCCGCTGCGATGCGGCGCTTGCGCTTGGGGTTGATGATGGAAGGGTCTTCGCGCTCGGCCTTGGTCATCGAGTAGATCATGGCCTCGATGCGGTCGAAGGCTTTCTCGTCGATCTGGCTGGCGTCGATGCCGGACATGCCGGGCATCATGCTCAGCATGGCACCCGCGCCGCCCATCTTGCGGATCTGGGCGAACTGGGCCAGCATATCGTTCATATCGAACTTGTTTTCCATCATCCGCTTGGCGGTCTCTTCGGCCAGCTTCTCGTCGGCGGCATCCTGTGCGCGCTCGATGAGGCTCAGCACATCGCCCATGCCGAGGATCCGGCTTGCCATGCGGGAGGGATGGAAGACTTCGAGGTCATCCAGCTTTTCGCCGGTACCCTGGAACTTGATGGGCTTGCCGGTGACAGACAGCACCGAGAGGGCTGCGCCGCCGCGGGTATCGCCGTCGGTCTTGGTGAGGATGATGCCGTCGATGCCGACCGTTTCGTTGAAGGTCTTGGCGACGTTCACGGCGTCCTGACCGGCCATGGCGTCCACGACCAGCAGAGTCTCGTCCACAGGGACAGCCTCTTTGATCTGAACCAGCTCCTGCATCAGCACTTCGTCGATCTGCAGGCGGCCTGCGGTATCGAGGATGATGATGTCGTTGCCGTAATCCTTGGCGTGGGCCAGCGCCTTTTTGGCGATGGCAGGCGGCTTTTCGCCGGGCAGGGTGAAGACCGGCGCACCGGCCTGCTTGCCCACCACCTGCAGCTGGTCGATAGCGGCCGGACGGTAGATGTCGCAGGCCACCAGCATCGGGCGGCGGCCCTGCTTGATGTAGTATTTTGCAAGCTTTGCTGCGTGGGTCGTCTTACCGTTGCCCTGCAGGCCGCAGAGCATGATGATGGTCTGGCCCTTGTTCTTGATGACCAGACGAGGCGCTTCCTCGCCGCCCATCAGGGCGACCAGCTCCTCGTTGACAATCTTGACGACCTGCTGGGCAGGGGTCAGGCTCTCCATGACCTCCTGGCCCATGGCGCGCTCGGAGACCTTTGCGCAGAAGTCCTTTGCCACCTTGTAGTTGACGTCGGCTTCCAGCAGGGCCATCCGGACCTCACGCATGGCGGCTTTGATGTCCGCCTCGCTCAGTTTGCCGTGGCCGCGCAGCTTTTTGAACACACCGGCAAGGCGGTCGGTCAAAGATTCAAATGCCATTGTTCGGTGCTCCTCTCAAATCAGTTTTCAGCTCTCATTCACTTCGTCGATGGAGCGGATGAGCCCCAGCATCTTGTTCAGAGTGGCGGCATACTCGGTGGTGGTCAGCCGGGCGTTCGGGCCGGTGCATTCAAACCGGGCGTCGATGACCAGCTGCTCCAGCTCTTCCAGTGTCTGCTGCACCCGGCGGTACCGGGCCGCGAAGCCGACCTTTTCTTCCAGCTCCTTGAGGGCCGTTTCGCCATGCTTGATGGCGTCCCGCGCCCCCTGCCGGGTGATGCCGAAGTTTTCTCCGATCTCGCTGAGGGAGAGGTCATCGTTGTAATACTGGCGCAGCATCTCGCGCTGTTTGGGCGTGAGCACTTCGCCGTAAAAATCGAGCAGATAGCCCATTTCAAAGTCTTTTGCCATGTTCTGTCCTGCTCTGACCTCCGCTGTTTGTAAAGGTTTTTTGCTTTACATACGGAGTATAGCAGACAGGGTGTCCCTTGTCAAGGACTTTTTGCGTCATTTTGCCAAATTTTCTTCCGATTTTTCTCTTTTCTGCCCAAGCCCCGCTTGACGCTTCCTCTCCTTTGCGTTAAAGTTATAGGCGTAAGCTTTCCCCCGGACGCGAAAGGAGACCGCCCGTGCCTATCTACCCCAACATCTACCAGACCCTGCTGCCCGGCCCCATCGTCGAGCTGCGGGGCTATCTTGCGGCCTGCGGGCTGCGGGGGCGGCTGTACGCCTATCTGAACTACAACGGCCCCACCGGCACGGCGCGGGACGAGCTGGCTGAGGGGATGCTGGCGCTGGCCCTTGAGCGCGGGGCGCTGACCCCCGGCCAGACCATCGTGGAGGCCGTGTCAGGGCCTTTTGCCACAGCGCTGACGCTGGCGGGGCTGACGGCGGGCCACCCGGTGACGCTGGTCATGCCGGAGGACGCCCCCGCCATGCGGCAGGAGAGCCTGCTCCGCCTCGGAGCGCAGATCATCCACACCCCGGCCCAGGCGGGCCTTGCAGGCGCACGGGCGCTGGCAAAAGCCACCGCCGCCGAAAAGGGCTGGTACTATATGGACTGGCTCAACAACGACGACAACCCCACCTATCACCGCCGGGTGACGGGGCCTGCACTGGTGCGCTCCATCGCGCGGGAGGGTTCCAGCATCGTGGACAGCATCGTCATCGGCGTGGGCAGCGGCGGCACCATCACCGGCGTGGGCGAAACGGTCAAGGCGTGGACGAATGACGTCCGCATCGTGGCCGTAGAGCCTTACGAGAGTCAGGCCCTGAGCAGCGGCCTCACCGGCTCCCACGGCATCCCGGACATCGGCTTCAGCCTCGTTCCCGGCAACTACAACTCCTATGTAGTGGACAACATCGCTGCCGTCACCACCGCCGATGCCGTCCGGGCGGCGCAGCGGGTCCTGCGCACCGATGCCATCCCGGCCTCCCCCAGCGCAGGTGCCGCCCTTCACGCAGCGGCCCGGCTTATCGCAAACGGCAAAAGCCGCTCGGCACTGGCCGTGTTCAGCGCACGCCAGAACATACTATAAAAAGAAAACGAGAAGAGATCCATGACAAAAGACATGACGACCGGAGCCATCACGCCCCTTCTGGTCAAATTCACCATCCCGCTGGTGCTGGGCAACCTGTTCCAGCTCACTTATAACGCCGCCGACAGCATCATCGTGGGCAAATTTGTCGGCGAAGACGCCCTTGCCGCCGTCGGCACCTCCAACCCGCTGATGACGCTGGCCATCCTCTTCATCAACGGTCTCTGCCTCGGTGCCGGCATCCTTGTCAGCATGGCCTATGGTGCCGGAGACACCCAGCGCGTGGAGCGTCAGGTCTCCACCACCGCCATCGCAGGCACGGTGTTCTCGCTGGTCTTTTCGGCCCTCTGCGTCCTGCTGGCGACGCCGCTGCTCCGGCTGATGCAGGTGCCGGAAGAGATCCTGCCCATCGCGGTGCAGTACCTCCGCATCGTCTTTGCGGGCCTCATCTTCACCTTCTTTTACAACTTCCTCGCCGCCACCATGCGGGCGCTGGGCGACAGCAAGAGCGCCCTTTACTTTCTGATGATAAGCTCGGTGCTGAACATCGGCGGCGACCTCTTCTTCGTTGAGGTGCTGGGCTGGGGCAGCGAAGGCTGCGCCCTCTCCACCGTCCTCAGCGAGGCGCTCTGCTGTGTGCTCTGCGTCGTCTACATCCAGCTCAAAGTTCCCGTCCTTCAGCTGGGGCGGCGCTGGTTCGTCTTTGACAGCTCTCTGCTGCGCAGCACCGTCCAGTACGGCTGGACCAGCGCCATGCAGCAGGCCACCGTCCAGCTGGGCAAGATCGCCGTGCAGGCCATCGTCAACACTCTGGGCATCAACGCAATGGCCGCATTCACCGCCGCCAGCCGGGTGGACGACTTTACCTATATGCCCCAGCAGAACATCGCCCACGCTATGACCACCCTGATGGCCCAGAACCACGGTGCCGGCAAAAAGGAGCGGGTGCGTCAGGGCTTTTTCTGCGGCCTGCGCATCGAGCTCATCTACGGTTTCTGCCTGATGGCCGTCTGCCTGCTCTTCGCCCGCCCCATCATCTCCCTCTTCGTGGATGACCCCGCCGTCATCGACCTGGGCGTCAAGTTCCTGCGGTGCGCCTCCCTCTTCTACCTGATGCCCGGCGTGACCAACGGCATCCAGGGCGGCTTCCGCGGCCTCGGCGATTTGAAGATCACCCTGAACAGCAGTATGCTCAACATGGGCTTCCGCGTGGCCGCCGCCGCTGTGCTGGTGCTGGTGCTCAAGGTCGATCTGCAGATCATGCCCGTGAGCTATGGCATCGGCTGGCTGTCCATGCTGATCTATGAGCTGCCCCTGCTCATCCGCTACATGAAAGAAGACAAGCTTTAACTCCGGCAAAAAAGAGCAGGGCGTGCAGCCATAGGACCGCACGCCCTGCTCTTTTTCGCTTTCAGGCTATTTACAAGAAGTTACTTGTTCTTGTACATTTCCTCGTAGTATTTCTGATAGTTGCCGCTGGTGATGTGCTCCATCCACTCCTCGTGGTCGAGGTACCAGTCGATGGTCAGGACGATGCCCTTCTCGAAGGGAGTCTCGGGATACCAGCCAAGGTCGTTCCTGATCTTGGTGGGGTCGATGCCATAGCGGCGGTCATGGCCCAGACGGTCAGCGACATGCTTGATGAGGTCTTCGCTGATGCCGTCGTCCTTCAGGCGGTCGTGCAGCTGCTCGATGATGGTCTTGACGATGAAGATGTTGGGGCGCTCGTTGTGGCCGCCGACATTGTAGACCTCGCCCACCTTGCCGCCGTTGCAGACCATATCAATGGCCTTGCAGTGGTCCTCAACGTACAGCCAGTCGCGGATCTGCATACCGTCACCGTAGACGGGCAGCTGCTTGTGGTGCTTGACGTTGTTGATCATCAGCGGGATGAGCTTCTCGGGGAACTGGTAGGGGCCGTAGTTGTTGGAGCAGCGGGTGATGTTGATGGGCATACCGTAGGTGTCGTGGAATGCCATGACGAACATATCAGCGCTGGCCTTGGAGGAAGAGTAGGGGCTGTGGGGGCAGAGCGGGGTGGTCTCCATGAAGAAGCCCTCAGCGCCCAGAGCGCCGTAGACCTCATCGGTGGACACCTGCAGGTACTTCTTGCCCTCTTTCCAGGTCTTGGCCTCGGCGTCGTACCAGGCTTCCTTGGCGCGCTGCAGCAGGTTGACGGTACCCATCACGTTGCTCTGGACGAAAATTTCAGGGTTCTTGATGGAGCGGTCAACGTGGCTCTCAGCGGCAAAGTTGATGACGTAATCGAAATCGTACTTTGCAAACAGGCTCTCGACCAGCTCCTTGTCGCAGATGTCGCCCTGCACAAAGACGTGGCGGGGGTCGCCCTCAACATCCTTCAGGTTCTCGAGGTTGCCGGCGTAGGTCAGCTTGTCGAGGTTGACCAGCAGGATCTCGGGGTACTTCTTGAGCATATAATGCACAAAGTTGGAACCGATAAAACCGGCGCAGCCGGTGATAAGATATTTTTTCATATTTTTATCCTTAAATTATTCTCTTGTTTTATTTGTGCGCAGGGCCCGGCACTTTGCATTTTTCCGCAAAACCTGCCCGGCTTGCCAAGGGTGCTTCGCACCCGGGTTGCGGCTCCCAGCATCCGCAACGCTTTGCGTGCGTCTTGCTGGCCGCTGCCCCAACAACTCCTCCCTGCTTCCGCCACTGGCGGCGGTCGGCGTTGTTGCCCCCTCCGGGAGAGCTGGACGCGAAGCGGCCTGAGAGGGTTATTTCATCCCGTTGTCGCCGTCCCAGTGCTCGAAGAAGCAGGCCAGCGCGTCCTTCCAGTCGCGGACGTCGTTGCCGACGGTGCAGCGGAGCATCCGGTTGTCCAGAGCGCTCCACTTGGGGCGGTCGGCGCTGTCCGGGTGCTTTGCCTTGTACTCTTCGCTGGTGCAGGGAGACACGGTGGCGTCCACGCCGGACAGGCGGATGATCTCCGATGCGAAATCATACCAGGAGCAGATGCCCTCGCCGGTGCAGTGATACAGGCCGTACTCGTGGGTCACGCAGAGCTGCAGGATCTCGTGGGCCAGATCGACGGCGTTGGTGGGGTTGCCCCGCTGGTCGTTGACGACTTCCAGCTTGCCGAACTTTTTGCCGGCGTTCACGATGGTCTTGACGAAGTTTTTGCCGTAATAGCTGTAGAGCCATGCCGTGCGGACGATGAAGTGGCGGTGGCAGAACTGCTCCACATACTTCTCACCCATGAGCTTGGTGGAGCCGTAGGCGCTGATGGGGCCGGGAATGGTGGCCTCATCCTGCGGGATGCCGCCGTTCTCGCGGCCGGAGAAGACGTAATCCGTAGAGACGTGTACCAGACGTGCGCCGGTCTTGGTGGCGGCCTGTGCCAGATTGCGGGGGCCGATGGCGTTGGCCTTGAAGGCAGTGTCATGGTTCACCTCGCAGCCGTCCACGTTGGTGAAAGCGGCGCAGTTGATGATGACGTCCGGGCGCTGACGGCGGATGAAGTCATCCACCATCTTGTAGTTGGTGATGTCCAGCTCCGGCAGGTCCACCGGAATGACCGTGGCGCTCACCAGCTTCTCGGGGATGGGGCCAAGCTCACTGCGGCCTTCCCGGAGCTGCTTGATGATCTCGGTGCCAAGCTGGCCTCTGCAGCCGGTAACAATGATTTTCATGCGGATACCGCCTCTCTTAATACTTCAGTTTGCCGTCGGCCACATTCTTGAGGTGCTGGCCGTAGGGGCTCTTGCCGTAGCGCTCTGCGCTTTCCAGCAGGGTATCGCGGTCGATCCAGCCGTACTTGAATGCAATCTCCTCGGGGGCGCTGATCTTGATGCCCTGACGCTTCTCGATCATCCGCACAAAGTCGGCTGCCTCCACGAGGCTGTCCATCGTGCCGGTGTCCAGCCATGCAAAGCCGCGGCCCAGCAGCTGGACGTCCAGCTCATCCTGCTTGAGGTACATATCGTTCAGGGTCGTGATCTCCAGCTCGCCGCGGGCCGAGGGCTTGACCTGCTTTGCCATCCTGACGACTTCCTTGTTGTAGAAGTACAGGCCGGTGATGGCGTAGTTGCTCTTGGGATGCTGGGGCTTCTCCTCGACGCTCAGCACCTTGCCGTTTGCGTCGAACTCCACGATGCCGAAGCGCTCGGGGTCCGGCACATAGTAGCCGAAGACGGTGCAGCGGCCCTTGTTCTCGGCGTTGGAGACAGCATTCTTCAGAATCTTGGAGAAGCCGTTGCCGTAGAAGATGTTGTCGCCCAGGATCATTGCGCAGCAGTCGTCGCCGATGAACTCTTCACCGAGGATGAAAGCCTGAGCCAGGCCATCCGGGGACGGCTGGACCTTATATTGCAGATGGATGCCGTACTGGCTGCCATCGCCCAGCAGCGCCTCGAAGCGGGGCGTGTCGGTGGGGGTCGAGATGATGAGGATGTCCTGGATGCCCGCCAGCATGAGGGTGGACAGAGGATAATAGATCATCGGCTTGTCGTAGACGGGCAGCAGCTGTTTGCTGGTGACCATCGTCAGCGGATAGAGCCGGGTGCCGGCACCGCCGGCCAGAATGATACCTTTCATTTTTGTGCACTCCTTATATTATGAAATAAAAAAGTTGTGCAGCTTATACAAGGCCCGACAGCGTATCCGCCGGGTCCTGTATGGATTCAAAGCGGAGCTGCGTCCGCTGTAAACATTGTTGGTGGTAATACGCCGCCAGCCGCCGGGCTTCCCGCGCCACGCGCGCTGGCAGGCTCTCGCTATGCACTACTGGCAGGCTTGCGATAGTATTACACCTTATTCTACTATCAAATCGAAAAAAAAGCAAGGAAAGAGCGCCCTCCGCAAAAATTTTTGCGGAGGGCGCTCTTTTGTTTCATCAGCAAGCCCTCAGAACTTGAACCCCCACTTGTGGAAATACCGCAGCAGGCTCCCAGTCTGCCACAAAAAGGGCTTGAGGCTGCGGTGGGCCGCGCGATGCCATGCATGGATGGCGGTGTACTGCGGCACGAGGTAGGCTTTGCCGGTGGTGCGCATCTTCTGGGTCAGGTCGGCATCCTCCACATACATGAAGTAGTGCTCATCGAAGCCGCCCACGGCCTTGAACTCCGCCGTCCGCACGGCGGAAAAGCTGCCGGTGCAGAACTCGATCTCAACGGGAGCGGACAGATCCTCCCCCTCCATCAAATACGCACGGTTATATTTCTCCCAGAATTTCAAAAACGGCAGCTGGCGGTAGACCATGGGCCGCAGCGCACAGCGCCGCAGCGGCAGGCTCTGGGAACGGCCATCCGGGAAGCGCAGCCCCGGCCGGGCCATCACAGCATCCGGGTGGGCGGCCATCCAGTCGGCCAAATCGCTGAGGGTATCGGCGGTGAGCTGGATGTCCGGGTTCAGGATGAAGTGATAATCGCTCGTCAGCTCCGGCAGGACATTGTTGTGTCCGGTGCCGAAACCGCCGTTCTCCCTGCGACAGCGCACCTCGACCTTCTGGCCGGGCTGAGTGCTCAAAGCGCCGCCCTTCACGGCGGCTTCCAGACGCGCGCCGCTGCCGTCAGGGCTGGCGTTGTCCACCAGATAGAGGGTCAACGGGTGGCGGCGGGTGTATTGCAGCACCGTCTGCGCCGCCTTGAGGGCTTCGTCGCAGCCGTTATAGACAACGATACAGGCAGAGAGTTCCAAGTTCGTTCTCCTTATCATTCCAGCGGTAATATCTTCAGGCTGAAATCTTCGCGCTGGATGTCGAAGTTGGGGTTGGTGCAGGGGTCGCCCGCAGCCAGCAGGTCGCCCCAGCGGGCCTGAAAACGCAGCACCTCGCCCTGAAAACGCTTCTGCTTTTCGGGGTTGTCCTCCATGCCGCGGCTCTTGCTCTCGTAGTGGTAGAGCTGGGCAAACGGGGTGAAGACGTTGGTGTAGCCTGCCTGACGGACGCGGACGCAGAAGTCCACATCGTTGAAGGCCACGGCATAGCTCTCGTCCAGACCGCCCACTTCGTCGTAGATCTCCTTGCGGATGAGCAGGCAGGCGGCGGTGTCGGCGTAGACGTCCTGCACATAGTTCAGGCGGCCCATATAGCCGTCGGAGCTGGCGGGATAGTACTTGTGCAGATGGCCCGCCACGCCGCCGATGCCGAAGCCAACACCGGCGTGCTGGATGGTGTCATCCGGGTAGAGCAGCTTGGCGCCCACGCAGCCCACCCGCTTCTGCTGGGCGTACATGACCATCTCTTCCAGCCAGGCGGCGGTGATGACCTCGGTGTCGTTGTTGAGCAGAAGCAGATACTCACCGGTGGCGAACTTCTCGCCGAAATTGTTCAGGGCGCTGTAGTTGAAGCCCTTGCCCTCCCAGGTGACGACCTTGAGGTTATCGGGGTGCTCCTTCTGCATCCGCTGATAGGTGCGGAAGGTCTCGGGGGCCTTGCTGTTGTTCTCGATGAGGATGATCTCAAAATCCGGGTAGGTGGTGCGGGCGTAGATGGACTCCACGCAGGTCTCCAAGTCGCGGATGTGGTCGCAGGTGGGGATGAGGATGCTCACCCGGCCCGGATGGTCGATGGTGTAGTCGGTCTTGTAGTAGCCCGGCGTACCCGGGATGAGGGACACATCGTCCACGGCCACGCCGCAGCGGGCGTAATGAGCCTTGAGGGCGGCAATGCCCGCGTCGATGCAGTAGGTCTTGGCGGAGATGTCGCTGGCCGTGCTGCCGGGGCTGGAACGCCAGTAATAGAGGGCGTGGGGGATGTGGACGATCTTTCGGGCCGTCTCGGTCAGGCGGAGGAAGAGCTCGTAATCCTGACTGCCGTTGTACTCCATCCGCTCCGGGCCGCCTGCGGCGTCCATCAGCCGGCGGCTGAAGAGGGTCAGGTGGCAGATATAGTTGTTGGAGCGGAGGTTGTCCAGCATGAAATCAGGCTTGAAGTGGTAGAGCACCACATTCTCCACCTTGCCCTCGAAGGTCGCCTCATCGGTATAGACGAAGTCGGCTCCCTGCTCGGCGATGGCCTTGGCCGCGTACCAGAGGGCGCAGGGATGGAGGATGTCGTCGTGGTCCAGCAGGGCGATGAAGTCGCCGGTGGCCATCTCGATGCCCTTGTTGGTATTGCCGGGGATGAGCTCATTCTTCTCCAGCTTCCTGTAGCGGATACGAGGGTCCACAGCGGCGCGCTGCTGCACCATCTCGCCCACGCCCGGGGCAGTGCCGGCGTCCACACAGCAGAGCTCCCAGTTGCGGTAGGTCTGGTTCACGACGGAATCCAGCAGCTCTTCGAGGAAGTTCAGCGGGGTGTTGTAGAGCGGCACCACGATGCTGATCTTGGGGCCTGCAGGCTGATCGCCTGCCTGCCGCACCAGCAGTTCCACCGGTGCGAACCGGTCGGCGCGCATGACTTTGCCCGGGAAGAGGGCGGCGTACTCGCGGCGGGCGCGGGCCAGTTCCCGCACGCCCTCGATGCCGCCGCTGCGCAGCTCCCGCAGGAGCACGAAGAGGGGCAGAGTGTGCCAGAGCTGGCGGCTCTTGCTGACGACATAGCGCATGGGCCAGGTCATCTTCCAGAACTTCGAGCCCGTCACCTCGCCCAGTGTCTTTTCCAGCTGCTGCTCGTGGCTGCGGCTGAGCGAAAGGTCGCTGCGCAGCCGGGCGATGAGCTCGGCTTCCTCGCCGCAGGTGCGCTCGGCGCGCACCATCCGGTCACGCAGGATGTCCATTTCCAGCTCGTAGCCCCGCACCATCTTCAGCTGGGTGGGCTGGCTGGTGCAGAACAGCGCCGACGGCTGGGCGCGGCCCTTGCTGCGCCAGCCAAAATCGCGGAAATACCCTCTCTGAGCCAGCTGCTCGGCCCAGCCCGCCATAACGGTGCTCTCATCGCTCACCAGCAGCACCCGGGCGGGCAGGGTCTCGGGCAGCGTTTCCCACGCGGGGTCTGCCACCACCAGAAGCTCTGCCGCAGAGCCCTCTGTCCACTCTTCTGCCTCCACACCTGCACGGTGCAGGGCTTTCGTCAGCAGGGACATCTGCTCTCCCAGCAGGGCCGCCGAGGCGGGGTTTGCCTCCTCCGCGATGCGCTGCGCCAGTGCGCGGCAGCGCTCCCGCTCCCGCTTTTCTTTCTTTTCCTTCTCCAACTGCATTCCGTTCTCTCCACCTGTTGTTCTTTATCGTATCGCTCCCGCTTTGGAGCGTGAAACGCGAAATCGTCCGTCTCTTGTGTACAAGCGTGTACAGTATACCAAATCACGTCTCATTTGAGAAGTATTTTGCGCAATTCCTTTTGATTTTTTACATGCCCAGCAGGCGGCGCAGCCAGCCGAACAGACCGCCGCCGGAGCTCGTGCCGCTGCCCACCGTCCGGATGGAAACGCCGGAGTAGTAGTGCTTCAGGATGTCGCGGTAGCCCATCCCCTCCTCGGCGGCGTAGCCCACCGCGCCGCACTGGCTCATGCCCACGCCGTGGCCGAAGCCGTAGTAGTACATACAGGGTACACCCGCTGCATCCGTGCTGAAATCGAAGCAGTAGCGGGAGGACACGAACTGGCCGATATAGCGGTAGCTGCGGCCATTGGACACCAGCGTGTTGTACTGGACGAAGCCGCCGAGGTCTTTGTGGGTGGTGTCGGCGCTCTGGTAGGGCTCGCCGGTGCGGCTGTCGTTGTACTCGACATAGTCATAATCCTTGCCGATGATGCGGCGCATCTTCTCGTGGTACTGGCGCTCATAGGGGCTTTCCACGCTCTTGAGATACGGCACATCCGAGCCCCAGGCGTCGAGGCTGGAGCAGGTGCCGTAGACGCCGGTCTGGGTGTTGTAGCCCGCGCTGGCCGACCAGACGGCGTCGATGACGCTGCCGTTGTAGGTCAGCACCTCATCCTTCACCGACTCCACCGCCTTGCGGATGGCCGACCGGGCCGAGGACGGGATGTCCTCCACGGGGGTGTAGATGAGGGCGTTGGCCGAGGAGCCGTACTGCTTATGGTACTCGAGGTAGGAGTGGATGGCCACGGCCTGGGCCTTCCACGCCTCCTGCGCGGCGCCGGCGCTGACATAGCTGCCGATGGCGCCAAGCTCGGTGTAGGTGATGCCCACCAGGCAGTCCACGAGGTCCAGCGACAGGTTCCGGCGCAGGCCCTTGCCCTTGATGTTCAGATAGGGCAGTGTAATTTTATCTTTGGAGCCGAAGAGCCAGCTCAGACAATTTTCCTCTTCCTCAGGGATAAGGGTGGTGTTTGCACCGCCAATGGTGGTGGCACCGGGTGCGGCATCCTCGGCGAAGGCCGCCGGGACAGCCACGCACAGCATCACAGCTGCCAGCACCAGCGCCGTCAGACGGCGCGCGAAACTCAGACTCTGCTTCACGGTCATTTCCTCCTGTGGTTTCTGGACCTTTTTATAGTTGTTATCAGTGTAACACACTGCGCCCCCGACGGCAAGGACAGAAGTTGTGCAAAAATGTGAAAAGACGCCTTTGCAAGCCGCCGGAATTGTGATACAGTATAGCATGAGATGATATGCCCCCTTTGGCGGGCATGACAGGGAGGGCCGGAATGGACAGCAGAGAGTTATATCCCAGCGACGAGCAGCGGCGCCGCATCATGGACTTTATCATGGCGGCGGGCGAGACGCTGCTGGAAAACGGAGCAGAGGTCTTCCGGGTGGAGCAGACGATGGAGATCATGGCCCGCAGCTTCCATCTGCGGGAGTTCCACGTCTACGTGCTGACCAACGGCATCTTCGCCAGCGCCGGCACGGCAGAGATCGCCGAAGTGCGGAACGTGCCGGTGCGGACGACTCACTTAGGCCGGGTGGCCGCGGTGAACGCCCTTTCCCGCGAGATAGCAGCCGGGGGCGTCACACTGGACGAGGCTGAACACCGCCTGGCCGAGGCCCGGCGCATCCCCTTCCCCAAGGGCAAGACCCAGCTCCTCGCCGGGATGAGCGGCACAGCCTGTTTTGCGCTCATCTTCGGCGGCACGATACGCTCGGCGCTGGCGGCAGCGGCGGCGGGTCTCATCGTCAGCGGCTATCTGCTGCTCTGTGAAAATCGGAGGCTTTCCAACGGCTTCCGCAAGATCTCGGCGGCAGCGCTCATTACATTGGTCTGCATTCTGGGGTGCCATCTGCTGGACACTGAGGCCAGCCACGCCATCATCGGCGCCCTGATGATATTGACCCCCGGCATCGCCTTCACCATGGGCATCCGGGACTTCGTGCAGGGCGACTACCTCTCCGGCACCATCCGGATGATAGACGCCCTGCTCATCGCGGCCAGCATCGCCATCGGCACCGGCTTCGTGCTGAGCCTTATTTCTCTGCTGACGGGGGTGACGGTGGTATGATGACCTTGACAAGCACACAGCTCGGCCAGCTGGCGGCACAGTTCTTTCTGGCCGGGGCGGGGACGCTGAGCTTCGCCGTCCTCTTCGCCTGCCCTAAGCGCACCCTCCCCTGCTGTGCGCTGGTGGGCGCGGTGGGCTGGTTCGTCTACGAGCTGGCTGTCTTATACGGGGCCGACGCGGCGGCAGCCTCCCTCATCGCGGTCATCCCGCTGTCGCTGGCGGCGCGTATCTGCGCCGTGCTGCTCAAGGCGCCGGTGACGGTCTTTTTGCTGACCGGCATCTTCCCGCTGGTCCCCGGCGCGGGCATCTACTACACCGCCTACTACTTCATCCAGGGCGAGAATGCCCTTTCGCTGGCCAACGGCATCTCCACCTTCAAGGTGGCCGTGGCGCTGGCTGTGGGCATCGCGCTGGTGCTGGGCCTGCCCATGCCGAAGGGGCATAGGTGGAAGAGCAAATAAGCTGTAACAGTAAAAAGCACCCGCAGCGCTGTTTCCCCATGATATGGAAACATGCTGCGGGTGTTTCTTTGTTCAAAAATGCGCTTTATCGCGCAGTTTCAATTATGCAAGGGCCATCTCAATTTTCGCAACCGGCTTTTCTGCCGTCCAGTCAACGTCAAACTCTGTCAGCCCCTTGTTCTTCAGATCAAAGCTATGATTTATACGAATATTTCTCAGAGTCTGCTCGATCTGCTCCTTCTTGACCTTGCCGCCCTTTACGACACTGACGGTTTCTTTATACGAGCCGTCGTCAACCTGCTTCTTCTTACCCAAAAGATAGCTTTCATACCAGTACTGGACTTCAACATCTGCCATCACAGGGTTTTTGCTGCTATTGCAGCCAGAGAGAACACCCGCTGCTGCCACGGCCAGAGCCATCACACCAGCGCTCTTCAAAAAATTACGACGAGTCATATCAGTCATTTTCTTTCACCTCATAAACTGTTTTGTTTCTTCTTGTTTTCCTTTGCGCGTCTCCGCAAAAGACGGTTAGTTTGCCATAACTAACTATAGCTTATCTCCTGCTTTTTGTCAATATTTTTCTGGTATGTTAGCGTTCATTAACATTATATCGTCATTTTTATCTTCAGTTTATGGATTTTTCTCTCATTTCTTCCTCTCGCAGACGTGTCTTGTCCGTGTTTGCCGCCGCATCCGAATTCCTTGCACTGCGCCTGCTGCTATGCTATAATCAGGCTGTACTTATATAGTAAAGGAGTGTCTGCCGATGTCTGTTATGGAAACGCTCAACACCCGCCGCACCTACCGCCGCTTCGCCCAGAAGCCGGTGCCGCAGGATGTGGTGGAGGATATGGTGGAGGCCCTGCGCCTGTCGTCCTGCGGCGCGAACCGTCAGGCCGTGAAGCTGGTGGTGGTGCAGAGCCCCGAGATGGTGAAAAAGGTCCATCCGCTGGTCAAGTGGGCCGCCTATCTGCCGCCGGAGCAGGGTGCTCCCAAAGCCGACGAGCAGCCTGTGATGTATCTGGCCGTCGTGCAGGACAGCTCCATCCCCGGCGACCTGAACACCGACACCGGCATCGCGCTGGCGAACATCACCCTCGCCGCATGGGCCAAGGGCGTGGGCAGCTGCATCATGGGCGCCATCAACAAGCCCGCCCTGAGCGAGCTGCTGGGCATCGCCGCGCCGGACAAGCTGGCGTTCATGGTCGCTCTTGGCTGCCCCACTCATGCCGCCAGGGTCGTACCGATGACGGAGAAGACCGGCATCAAGTATTATCTCGATGAGAACGGTGACTACTGCGTGCCGAAGCGGAGCGTGGAAGAGCTGGCAAGAAGCGTATAATGGCTCTCCCTTTGGGAGAGCTGGCGCGAAGCGCCTGAGAGGGCAAGGACGCTGCCAAAGAATTGCAGACGTCGCGATAGTTTCGCTCTGACAAAGGGGCTGCCTATCGCCGTGCGGCGGCTCTGTCGCACTGAGCTTGCCCTCTCCGTCACCTGCGGTGACACCTCTCCCAAAGGGAGAGGCTTTCGCATCCGGGCAGACTGAGAGGTTCTGCATATATACATCGCTCTCAAGCTTTATTCTGCATAATTGTTTGCAATTCGGTTTCAATTTGATGGAATTTTTGCACAACACTTGACTTTTCAAATTGTACAACCTATACTAAACACGCTCTCTGATTTTTCGATGAATCGCATCGCAGCAGAGAGATGCAAACGATATGCACATAAAGAGGAGTGTTTGAATATGAAAAAGATCTCTCGCCGCAGCTTTCTTGCTGCCGCCGCTGTTTCCGCTGCTGCTCTGGCTCTGACCGCCTGCGGCGGCTCTGCCTCCACCGCTTCTTCCGCTGCTGCAAGCTCTGTTGCTGCTTCTTCTGAGGCTGCTTCCACCAGCGCTGCCGCTGCTGAGCTGACCACCGTGGAGGCCGGCAAGCTGACCATGGCCACCAACGCCACCTTCCCTCCCTACGAGATGACCACCGACGCCGGCACCATTGAGGGCATCGATGTGGACACCGCACAGGCCATTGCCGAGAAGCTGGGCCTGGAGCTGCAGATCGACGACATGGATTTTGACGCCGCTCTGCTCAGCGTGCAGCAGGGCAAGGCCGACATCGCCATGGCAGGCATCACTGTCACCGACGAGCGGATGGCTGTGATGTCCTTCTCCGACAGCTACGCCACCGGCATCCAGTCCGTCATCGTGCCCGAGGGCTCCGACATTGCCTCTGTGGACGATCTGGCCGGCAAGAAGATCGGCACCCAGCGCGGCACCACCGGCTACCTGTACTGCTCCGACGACTTTGGCGAGGACGCCGTGGTGGCCTACGACAACGGCCTGACCGCTGTACAGGCCCTGAACAACGGCCAGGTGGACGCTGTGGTCATCGACAACGAGCCCGCCAAGGCCTATGTGGAGTCCAACCCCGGCCTGAAGATCCTGGACACCAGCTACGCCGAGGAGGACTACGCCATTGGCATGGCAAAGGGCAACACCGCTCTGCTGGAGGCTGTGAACGCCGCTCTGGAGGAGCTGAAGGCCGACGGCACCCTGCAGGCCATCGTGGACAAGTACATCAAGGCTGAGTAAACAGACCCCTCAAGGGGAGGCGGCCCACCGGGCACCTCCCCTTTTTTAAGGGATATAGGTTACAAAATTCTGACAAGATCACAACAGACGAAAAGAAAGTGAGGATGCGAATGGCCGCACAATACGAACTGTTGAGCCAGCTGCTGAAAAGCGGCGGCCGGCTGGACATGGGGCAGGAGCTGTTCTACAAATTTTATCAGGCCTTTGTCCTGAAGGACCGCTGGCTCCAGTACATCGGGGGCGTAGGCACCACCCTGCTGGTCACTGCCATTGCTCTGGCCATGGGCGTCCTGCTGGGCAGCGTGGTGGCGCTGGTGCGTGTGGCCCACGACCAGCAGCGCCCCGGCCGCTCGAACCCCGTGCTGGGGGTCTTCAACGCCGTGTGTCAGGTGTACACCACCGTGATCCGGGGCACCCCCATGATGGTGCAGCTGCTGATCATGAGCATGGTCATCTTCAACAACAGCCGCAACTTTACCATGGTAGGCGCGCTGGCGCTGGGCATCAACTCCGGCGCTTACGTCTCCGAGATCATCCGGGGCGGCCTGATGGCTGTGGATCCGGGCCAGATGGAGGCCGGCCGCAGCCTGGGCCTCAACTACATCACCACCATGGTGGTCATCATCATCCCCCAGGCCATCCGGGCGGTGCTGCCTGCCCTGGGCAACGAGTTCATCATGCTGCTGAAGGATACCTCCCTTATCACCGTCATCGGCGGCAAGGAGCTGCTGTATGCGGCCCAGGGCATCATGAACCGCACCTACGAGGCCATGTTCCCCCTGTTTGGCGTGGCACTGATCTATCTGGTGCTGGTGATGATCTTTACCTGGCTGCTTGCAAAGTTTGAGAGGAGGCTGGCACAAAGTGACCGATAAGATCCTGGAAGTCCGGGGCCTGACCAAGACCTACGGCGGCGAAAAGCGGAAGGGCGCAAAGCAGGCTGCCCCCACTCTGGACGTGCTGCGGGGCATCGACATCGACATCTACCGCGGCGACGTGGTCTGCCTCATCGGCCCCTCGGGCTGCGGCAAATCCACCTTCCTGCGCTGCCTGAACCGGCTGGAGGTCCCCACCGGCGGCAGCATCAAATTTGAGGGCGTGGAGGTGGACGACGACCACATCGACGCCGTCCGCCAGAAGATGGGCATGGTGTTCCAGCACTTCAACCTCTTCCCCCACCTGACCGTCAAGAAAAACCTTGAGCTGGCCCCCAGCCTGCTCAAGCTCAAGGACAAAGAGGCCATCTCCAAGCGCGCCGACGAGCTTCTGGCCCGCGTAGGTCTGGCCGACAAGGCCAACGTCTACCCCAAGAGCCTTTCGGGCGGCCAGCAGCAGCGCATCGCCATCGCCCGGGCGCTGGCAATGGACCCGGACGTCATCCTCTTCGATGAGCCTACCAGCGCCCTCGACCCCGAGATGGTCGGCGAAGTGCTTGAGCTGATGAAGGAGCTGGCTCACACCGGCATCACCATGCTGGTGGTCACCCATGAGATGGGCTTTGCCCGCGAAGTCTCCAACCGCGTCATCTTCATTGACGAGGGCCGCATTCAGGAGGATGAGCCGCCGCATGAGCTGTTCACCAACCCCAAGCACCCGCGCCTGAAGGCATTCCTCTCCAAGATGCTGTAAGATAGAAAGAAACAACACAAAACCCGGAACCCTTTTCAAGCCGTCCTGGCTCTGAAGGAGTTCCGGGTTTTGTTCATTGTTTTTTTTTTCAGAGTGCTGTTTTACAGCAGTCTTTCGCTTATGCTCAGTTGTTGGCTTCCACCTTGCTCAGGAGGATGCGGTCATTGTCGAGAGCCTTGCCGGCGTTCTCGCGGAACTTCTCGAGCAGGTCGTCCACGGTCATCTTGCTGCGGGCCTCGCCCTTGACGTCAAAGACGATGCGGCCCGCGTCCATCATGAGGGTGCGGTTGCCCAGCTCCAATGCCTGATGCATATTGTGGGTGACCATCAGGCAGGTGATCTTCTTTTCGGCCACGATGCTCTTGGTGAGGTCCAGCACCTTTTCGGCGGTGGCAGGGTCGAGAGCGGCGGTGTGCTCGTCCAGAAGCAGGAGCTTCGGGGTGACGAGGGTGGCCATCAGCAGGGTCAGTGCCTGACGCTGACCGCCCGACAGCAGGCCCACCGGCTGCTTCATCCGGTCTTCGAGGCCCATATCCAGCAGGGCCAGCTTCTCACGGAAGATCTCCTTATCCCTGCGGGAGATGCGGGAGAAGATGGCGTTGGGGGCGGTCCCGGCGCGAAGGTAGGCCAGCGCCAGATTCTCCTCGATGGTCATGTTGGGGGCCGTCCCCTTGAGCGGGTCCTGGAACAGGTGGCCGATGACCCGGCTGCGCTGATATTCCGGCGCGAAGGTGATGTCCTCGCCGCCCAGCGTGATGCTGCCCTCGTCGGCGATGAAGCCGCCGGTGATGGCGTTGAAGAGGGTGGATTTGCCCGCGCCGTTGGAGCCGACGATGGTGGCGAAGTCTCCCGCTTCCATGGTCAGGCTGACGCCGTTCAGGGCCACTTTCTCGTTGACGGTGCCGGGGTTGAAGGTCTTGTGCAGGTCACGAAGTTCGAGCATCTCCATTTTACACACGCTCCTTCCGTGCCTGACGGGCCGCACTGCGGCGTTTCTCAAAGGCGATCTTCTCCCGGATGGCGGGCATCGAGATGGCCACAGCCACGATGATGGCGCTGACCAGCTTCATGGCAGCAGCCGGGACGTTGAAGCGGAGGGCCACCGCCACGATAAAACGGTAGAGGCAGCTGCCGAACACGACGCCCAGCACACGGCGCACCATCGTCCGCTTGCCCACCAGCGTTTCGCCGATGATGAGGGAAGCCAGCGCGATGGTCACCATGCCGGTGCCTACGTTGATGTCGCAGCTCTTCTGGTACTGAGCCAGCAGGCCGCCGGAAAGGGCCGTCAGTGCGCCCGAGATACAGAGGCCCACCGTGATGGTGAAGGCGGGGTTGATGCTGGAAGCACGCACCATGGCAGCGTTATCGCCGGTGGCACGGATCGAAAGGCCGAGGCGGGTGCCGAGGAAGCCCACCATGGCGGCGCCGGCCAGCGCGATGACTCCCGCCGCCAGCACCAGCTTATACCCGCCGCCCGTGAAGCTCAGGGCGCTCTTGGCGATGGAGAAGACGGTATCGGTCTTGACCAGCGACATGGTGGACGAGAAGCCCATCACGGCGAGGTTGATGGTGTAGAGGCCGGTGTTGACGATGATGCCGGCCATGATGCTCTCGACGCCGAGGCGGGTCTGCAAAAAGGCTGTGATGAAACCGGAGCACACACCAGCCGCCATCGCCGCCAGCAGGGCGAGGAAGGGGTGGCCGGTCAGCGCCACCTGACAGGCGACAGCGCAGCCAAGGGTGAAGCAGCCGTCGGTGGACAGGTCCGCGATATTCAGGATGGAATAGCTCAGAAACAGAGCCAGCGCAACGAGGGCGTAGATGCAGCCCAGCTCGAGCGCGGTCTGGATGACGTTGAGCGAAAAGATACTCGCCAGCATGGTGTGCTCCTTAAATAAATATTAGTTGAAGTTTTCCGCCGTGGTCACTTCCACGACCTCGGTGCAGTAGGGTGCAAAGGCCTTCTTCACGGTGTCGAGGTCGAGGCCCAGAGCCTCGCAGGTCTCGGTGTTGATGGTGGCAATGCCGTTGTCGAAGGTCTGGAACGGCAGGTCAGCAGGGGTCTTGCCATCGCAGAGCAGTTCCGCCACCATATCGGCGGTAGCCTCGCCCAGCTGGACGTAATCGACGCCGTAGCCCACGAAGGCACCGTTCAGGGCGAAGCTGTCAGCGCCGGTGTAGTGCTGGACGCCTGCCTCGGTAAAGGTCTCGTAGATGGAAAGCTCGGCGGTCATGACGGTGTTATCGGTGGGGGTGAAGACAGCCTTGACACCGGCGGCGATGAGGGCCTCAGCGGCCATCTGAACTTCGGCGGTGGTGGTGCCGTTCTTCTCGATGTACTGGATGCCCTTGCTGTCGCAGAAAGCCTTGGCGTCTGCAATGGCCTGCGTAGACGAATCCTGGCTCAGATCATACAGCAGACCGATGGTGTCGATGTCGGGGTTGACGGCCAGGATGAGGTTCATGATGGCGTCGGTGTTCAGGGCGTCGGAAGTGCCGGTGATGTTCGGCTCGGTGTCAAAGCCTGCGGCGGCGGGGTCAGTGACGGCGGAGTAGACGACGGGGATGTCGGTGTCCTCCACAGCGGCCAGCATGGTAGCGGCGGTGGGGGTAGCCACAGCCACGATGACGTCCACGCCGTCGGCCACGAGGTCGGCGCCGATCTGGTTCAGGTTGGTCTGGTCGGCCTGCGCATTGGCGTAGTAGTCGGCGTAGTCGAAGGTGACGCCCTTCTCCTTGCCCACCTCGTCCAGACGCTCTTCCACCGACGCAACGATCTGGTTCAGAGAAGCGTGATCAACATAGTTGACAATGCCCACCTTGAAGGTCTGGCCTGCCTCGCTGGCGGCGGCAGAAGATGCTGCTGCACTGGAAGCGGTGCTGGATGCAGTGCTCGAAGCGGACGAACCGCAGCCGGTCAGACCCAGAGCGGAAACGGCAGCGGCGGCCATAGCGGCTTTCAGAAAGCTGCGGCGGGAGATCATGTTCATGGTTTTCATAGCGGTTGCTCCTTCCCTGGAGCGGGCGGCATGTAAAATAAAAACCCGCTCCACTTGCGGGACGGGCTTTTGTTCTCATATAACAAAATGACCCTGTCCCTGTGTGTTCATCCACAAGGACAGAGTCGAGAAATTCGAATCTGCGGTGCCACCTTGCTTGCCTTGCCCGCTTTCCTCTTGAAAGCCGCAAAGCCCCTCACGGAGAGCCAACACTCCCCTGCCCTGTAACGGAGGCTTCCGTCCCAAGCTACTAAAGGCTCTGCCTCGTTTGCCCGGCCCTCGGCGGCCCACGAATCTCTGCCCCGCTCTCGCCCGTTTTCACTGTCCGGGCTCACTGAAGATGCGCTTTGCAGGTTCTCTTCCGCCTCATCGGTTTGATTGCATTATACACTTTATCCGTGTAAAGTCAAGAGGGAATTTCAAAATTTTCCGTCAGATTTTTTCACGTTTCATCACTCGAGGTTGAGTTTGTTTCGCATCAGCCAGACCGTCAGCCCGAACCAGAAGACACCGAACGCCGCCGCGACGCCCAGCGTGACCATCGCGCTCTCCATGTAGCCCAGAGCCGATACGGCAGCCTCGATGCTGCCCATATCGCCTACGGCGCTATAGATGGCCGTCTCGTAGACGCCGGTGCCGATCTGGAGCAGCTTTTCGAGCCAGCCCTGCAGATACTGCATGACAAAGAAGCTCAGGATGCCCGCCAGCGCGGGGTGGTTCTTGAACTGATGTCCCACCATGCAGGCAGCATAGATGCAGGCGATGGCGCTGACCATCCGCACGAAGCTGACGACGCCGCTGAAAGCCAGCGCCCCCCAGAACTCCATGTTACAGCGGGCGAATGCCTCCCGGATGCCCGACCACATCAGCGGCAGCTGCTCAAGCAGGTCCATATCCGCCATCATCAGGACAGCCAGAATGCCGAAGGAAAGGCAGGCTGCGAGGATGCTGCACAGGCTCCACACGGTGCTGGAGATGAGCTTCGAGGTCACAAGCTGTGTTTCCGTCACCGGCAGGGTGTGCATCAGATAGCCCTCCCGGCCCAGCAGGTTGCGGTAGAACCGCTGCACGATGGTCATGATGGTGACGACCACGGTGCCGATGATGACGGCGGTGTAGACAAGGCTCATCAGGCCCACGAGAGTCGAATAGGCGTCACTATTGGTGCCGTTCCATCTCCAGACGGACCCGCCAAAGAGCACCGACGCCGCCAGCAGGGCCAGATACATTCCGCCGTAGGTGCGGGCGGTGGCCTTGAACTCATATTTCAGTAACTTTTTCAGCATTTGAATACCTCCCGGAAATATGCATCCACACTCATGCCCTCGGTCTCGCGGAGCTCATCCACCGAGCGGTGGGCAAAAATCCTGCCGTTCTTCAGGAACACAGCCTCATCCAGCACCGGCTCCACGTCCTCGATGAGGTGGGTGGAGATGATGACCGAGGCGTCCCGGCTGTAGTTGGTGAGGATGGTGTTCAGGATGTAGTCCCGCGCCGCCGGGTCCACGCCGCCGATAGGTTCATCCAGCAGGTAGAGCCGGGCGTTCCGGCTCATGGCAAGGATGAGCTGGACTTTCTCCTTGTTGCCCTTGGAAAGGCTCTTGAGGGACGCTTTGGGCGAAAGCTCCAGCTTTTCCAGCATCTCATTCGCCTTGGCGGGGTCGAAGTCGGCGTAGAAATCCCGGAACATCTCCACCAGCTGCTCCACCCGCATCCAGTCGGGCAGCCATGCGGCATCCGGCAGGTAGGAGACGATGGCCTTCGTGTCCGGGCCGGGGTCCATGCCCGCGATTCGGATGCTGCCCGCCGTGGGCTGCAAGAGGCCGTTCGCCAGCTTGATAAGGGTGGTCTTACCGCTGCCGTTGGGGCCAAGCAGGCCCACGATGCGGCCAAAGCCGATGTGCAGCTCGATGTTATCGAGGGCGTTTGTCCCCTTCTGGTAGGATTTCGTCAGGCCCTCACAAGTTAAAAGCTCATTCATTTGAATCACTCTCCTTTGTTTCCCAGCCCGTCATAAGCTTTGCGGCCTCTGCCGGGCCGTAGCCGATGCCGCGCATTTTCTCGAGATATTCGGCGGTCATAGCGCGGGCTGTCTCGTCCCGCAGCTGTTCCAAAAGGGCTGTATCTTCGGTGACGAAGCGGCCCGTGGTCCGCTCGGTGTAGACGAGCCCTTCCGCTTCCAGCTGGGCCAGCGCCCGCTGCATGGTGTTGGGGTTGACGCCTGCCGCTGCGGCCATGTCGCGCACCGAGTCCAGATGTCCGCCGGGCGGGTAGACGCCCGCTAATATTTTTGCCTTGAGCCGTTCCACGATCTGTGCGTAGATGGGGCGGCTCATATCGAATCGTTCGCCCATCGTCTCATCTCCTTGTGTCGCTGTGCTAAGTGCTTAATACAATAATACTCAAATCATCTTTTTTGTCAAGAGGGAATTTTCAATTTCTTCAAAATATGTTATACTGTCTTTTGTATGCTAGAAGAAAATGCGCAGGAGCACAGAATCTATGAAAGCGACCATCATCATCCCCAACATCAACGGCAAAGGCTGGCTCAAGGACTCCATCGAGTCGGTCTACGCCCAGACGGAGCAGGACTTCGAGCTTATCGTGGTGGATAACGGCTCCACCGACGAAAGCCTTGAGCAGGCCCGCAGCTATTGCAGCCGCGAGAACTTCCAGCTCATCGAGAACGGCTCCAACACCGGCTTTTCCCACGCCGTCAATCAGGGCATCGCCCGGGCGAAAAGCGAGTTCGTGGTGCTGTTCAACAACGACGCCTTTGCAGAGCCCCAGTGGCTGGCCGAGCTCATCCGCGTGGCTGAGAGCGACGAGAAAATTTTTGCCGTCCAGAGCCTTATGATCCGCCACTTCGACCGGGAGCTTGCCGACGACGCCGGCGATTACGTCACATGGATGGGCTTTGCCTGCAAGACCGGCGACGGCCGCCGGGCCAGCCGCTACACCAAGCAGAAGCGCATCTTCTCGGCCTGCGGCGGCGCGGCCCTCTACCGCAAAAGCATCCTCGACGAGATCGGCGTCTTCGATGAAAACTTTTTTGCCTACTTCGAGGACGTGGACCTCAGCTGGCGCGCCAACAACGCGGGCTACAAAAACGTCCTCTGCCCCACGGCAAAGTGCTACCACATCTGCGGTGCCAGCACCGGCGCGGTGCGGTACAACGCCTTCAAGAGCCAGCAGAGCGGCCGCAACAGCATCCTTCTCCCCCTCAAGAACGAGCCTCTGCTGATGCTCATCCTCAACATCCTTCCGCTGGCGCTGGGCTATCTGCTCAAACGCTGCAAGTTCCACAAGCAGGGCTTCGGCGAGGCGTGGGACAAGGGAATGCACGAAGCCTTCGCCCTGCTCAAAAACGGCCAGCTGGGCAAGCGCCCCTTCCGCCTCCGCGATCTGCCGAATTATGTTCTGATGGAGCTGTGGATGATATGGAACATGGTGCCGTATCTCTGGTATCGGCTGGTGGTCGTGCGGTTTGATTTGAAATAATTTTAGATATGCAAAAACCGGGAAGCTCTGGGAACTTCCCGGTTTTTGTTTGTGATCCGTTTTACGCCGCCGCGCTGGCCGCGCTTTCGGCCTGCGGCTCTGCGTCCGAGGCGGCTTCGCTTTCGGCGGTGCTGTCCGCTTCCCCGCTGGCGGCTGCGGCCTCCGAGGACGCGGCGTCGGAGCCAGCGGGCGTTTCGCCGCCGGTGGCGAGGATTGCGTCCTGCACCTCGCTGTCTGCCATCATGGCAGGCTCGGAGGCAGTGGACGCCGCCGTTGACTCGGGCTTCGTCTCGCTCTCGGTCAGGCCGGTGAGATACCAGCTGCCGCTCTGGCGGCTGAACAGATAGTCCATGTACTTGACCGGCGTATCCGAGGTGGTGGTGAGGATGCTGTCCGTTGCGTTCTGGTTGGGGATGTAGCCCACGGTGACGTGGAGGAGGCCGCCCTTCTTGAACAGCTTGGTGACGGTGGCGCGGTAGCTGCCCACGCTGCCGGTGACGGGGATCTTATAGCACTGGGTGGTGTCGTCGAACTCGATGGTCATATCCTCCATCTCGAAGGTCTTGTGGGTCATGCGGAAGCTGGGGCCGACAAGCTTTGCGAGGTAGGCGTCCACGTCCACCGAGGGGATGAGCAGCTGCTCGGTATCGGGGTCGGTGTTATAGCCGTCGAAGCCGCCCTGGGTCTCCTGGATGCTGTACACACAGCCCCAGACAGCGGCCTCGCGGAGGGTCAGGTCGTCGATGTTCTCGATGCCCTCAAAAGGCACGGGGTCGAACAGCACCAGACCTTCCAGCTTGTCCTCGTATTCCTGCTTCTGGGCCGTATCGTCAAACAGCTTTGCCACGGCATTCACGCCTGCGTGCAGCACGGTCAGCGTGCCGATGAGCACCAGCACCGCGATGACCAGCCCGAGGGCCTGCCGACCGCGGCGGCGGTGGAGCCGGGCGTGTTCTTCCGGGGTCATTTCTATCTTCATATCGTTATCGTCTCCTGCGTTGTTTCACTTTTCAGATAAAAACAGTATACCACAATCATGGGCAGGGTGCAAAACCCTGCCCGTGTTATTTTGGTGAAAGCCGTTCACGCCCAGTTCTTCCAGATGTCGGGCTGGTAGCCGACGGTGGCCTGACGGCCATTGCGGACGATGGGGGTGCGGAACAGCTGCTGGTTCTCGAAGAGCTTGTCTTCCTTCTGCCAGTCCACCAGCGCGTCCAGCAGAGCGAGGGTCTGCTTGTCCTTGGCGTTGGGGTCCACCAGCGCCTGCCAGCCGCCCAGAGCGCGGGACACATTTTCAAACTCGCCCCGGCTCATCTCTTTTTCTTTCAAATCGATCATCTGGAACTTGATGCCGCGCTCCTTGAAATAGCGCTGAGCCTTTTTGGTATCGAAGCACTTGGTGGTGCCGAATATCTGGATGTTCATCCTCTTGCCCTCCTGTTCGTTCTGCTCTATTGTAACATATCTGCGCCCGAAAGCCTATAGCATATTTTCTGCTCCGCCGGGCCACACTGCTCTCAGCGCCTTTTTCTCATTTTGAATGGAGGTAGTACCAACATGAAAGCATTCGTAGACCCTGAACTCTGCATCGGCTGCACCCAGTGTGCCGGGCTCTGCCCCGAGGTATACCAGATGGAGGGGACTCTGGCCGTCGCCATCCCCGGCGACATCCCGCCCGACCAGGTGCCGCTGGCCGTGGACGCCGCCAACGCCTGCCCGGTGAGCGCGATAAGGGTGGAGTGACCACCGCAAAAGGCTCTCCCTTTGGGAGAGCTGGCGCGCAAGCGCCTGAGAGGGCAAGGCTGCTGACGGAGACACCCAAACACAGCGATAATACCGCTCTGTCAAAGGCCCTGCTCATCGCTGTGCAGCAGCTGTTTGGCAACGGGCTTGCCCTCTCCGTCACCTTCGGTGACACCTCTCCCAAAGGGAGAGGCTTTTTTTGTGCAAACCCTCCCCCATCCGCTCTATTTTGTGGTATACTATAGAATGTGAAATTATGGAATGGAGGACCACAAGCTATGCGTTTACTGGTCATTGACGGCAACAGCATCGCCAACCGTGCCTTTTACGGCATCAAGCTGCTGACCACCAAGGACGGCCGCTATACCAACGCCATTTTCGGCTTTCTGAATATCCTGCTCTCCCTGCTCAAAGAAGCTGAGCCCGACGAGGTGGCTGTGGCTTTCGACCTCAAAGCCCCCACCTTCCGCCACAAGATGTACGACGGCTACAAGGCCACCCGCCATAAGATGCCCGACGAACTGGCTGCCCAGCTGCCCGTCATCCGGCAGCTTCTGGCCCTGCTGGGCTATCGTGAAGTGAGCGCCGAGGGCTGGGAAGCCGACGACATCCTCGGCACGCTGGCCGCCGCCTGCGCCGCCCGCAGCGACGACTGCTTCCTTGCCACCGGAGACCGGGACAGCTTACAGCTGGTCAGCGACACCACCACCGTTCTGCTGGCTACCACGGCGTTGGGCCGCAGCAAGACCGTCACCATGGATGTGGACGCCGTGAAGGAGAAATACGGCGTCACGCCCCGCCAGCTCATCGACGTGAAGAGCCTGATGGGCGACACCTCCGACAACATCCCGGGCGTGAAGGGCATCGGCGAGAAGAGTGCCTTTACCCTCATCCAGAAATACGGCAGTCTCGAGGGGGTCTACGCCCACCTCGACGACACCACCGACAAGACCATCAAGCCCAAGCAGCGGGAGCATCTGGCCGAAGACCGCGCCATGGCAGAGCTGAGCTACACGCTGGGCACCATCCGCACCGACGCCCCCATCGACACCGCCGAGGGCGCCTATGCCGTGGGCGAGGGCAACAAGGCCGAAGCCGTCCGGCTGATGCAGGAGCTGGAGCTCCACTCCCTCATCGCCCGCTTCGGCCTGAGCGACATCACCCCCGCCGCCGACCCGGAAAGAGCGCCGGCAGAGCCTCTGCCGGAAGCCGAACTTGCCGCTCTGCCCGCTGAGCCGAAGGGCCATTACCTCGTGGCCGCGCGGCCCGCTGTCATGGGCAAGCAGGGCGTCCGCATCGTGGAGCTGCAGCCCGCCGCGTGGTATGCCGTGCAGGACAGGACCGTCTTTCCGCTGGAATCCGAAGACCTGCTCCGCCTGCTGGACAACAAAGACGTCACCCTTGACGTCTTCGACAGCGCGCCGCTCTACGCCCGCGCCATGGCCGCGGGCGGCTGGGGCAGCAGCATCGTCTGGGACGGCAAGCTGGCGGCCTATCTGCTGGACGCCTCGGCTTCCAAGTACAACCTCTCGGAGCTCATCATCAGCTACCGCGCCGACGCCGCTTTCACCTGTGAGAAGTGGCCGGACGCCGGTGCGCTGGCCGACCTGTTCGCCAAGATGAAGACAGAGATCACCGCGCTGGACGAAGATTCCCTCTACAACGACATCGAGTTCCCGCTGGCGCAGGTGCTGGCCGACATGACCCGCATCGGCATCCTCGTGGACAAAGAGGGCATCGAGAAGTTCGGCGTGAAGATGCGCTCGGAGCTGGAAGACGTCCTCACCCGCATCCACATGGAGACGGGCAGCGCCAGCTTCAACCCCAACAGCCCCAAGCAGCTGGGAGAGATGCTCTTCGACACCATGGGCCTGCCCCACGGCAAAAAGACCCAGCGCGGCTGGTCTACCGACGCCGAGACGCTGGAAGCCCTGCGGGACTACCCGCTGGTGGAGGATATTCTGCAGTACCGCGCCTACCAGAAGCTGAACTCCACCTACGTCGAGGGCTTGCTGAAGGTCATCGCGGAGGACGGCCGCATCCACACCCGCTTCAACCAGACCGAAGCCCGCACCGGACGGCTTTCCTCCGACAACCCCAACCTGCAGAACATCCCCATCCGCACCGAGCTGGGCAGCCAGCTCCGCGCTTACTTTGTGGCGCGGCCCGGCTGCGTTCTGGTGGACGCCGACTACAGCCAGATCGAGCTGCGCATCCTCGCCCACGTCACCGGCGACGAGCATATGCAGCAGGCCTTCCTCACCGGCGAGGACATCCACCGCAGCACTGCCGCCAAGATCTACGGTCTGCCCCTCGAGCAGGTCACGCCCCGCCTGCGCTCTTCGGCAAAAGCCATCAACTTCGGCATCATGTACGGCAAGGGCGCTTACAGCCTCTCGAAGGACATCGGCGTGAGCGTCAAAGAAGCGGACGCCTTCCTGAAAAACTATCTGGCCACCTTCCCGAAAGTCAGCGGCTACATGGACAAGACCATCTCCGACGCCCGGAGCTGCGGCTATGTGTCCACCCTCTTCGGGCGCCGCCGCTCCCTGCCGGAGCTGGCCAGCAACAATCACAACATCCGGGCCAGCGGCGAGCGGATGGCCCGCAACACGCCGATCCAGGGCACCGCCGCCGACGTCATCAAGCTGGCGATGGTGCGGGTCTGGCGGCGTCTGCGGGACGAGAAGATGGAGAGCCGCCTCATCCTGACCGTCCACGACGAACTCATCGTCGAGGCCCCGGAGGCAGAAGCCGCGAAAGCCGCCGCCATCCTGCAGGAAGAGATGGAAGGCTGTGTCAATTACGCTGTCCCCCTGAGCACCGAAGTGCATCAGGGCAAAAACTGGCTGGAGGCCCACTAAAACCATGATCATCTTAGGAATCGAATCCACCTGCGACGAGACCGCCGCATCTCTGGTGGAAGATGGCCGGCACCTGCTGAGCAACGTCATCTCCACCAGCGTCAAGGAGCAGGCGCTTTACGGCGGCGTCGTGCCGGAGATCGCCAGCCGCCGCCACTGCGAGTTCATCAGCGCCACCGTCAAAAAGGCTCTGCTGGACGCAGGCAAGACCATCGACGACGTGGACGCCGTGGCGGTCACCTTCGCGCCCGGCCTCATCGGCGCAGTGCTGGTGGGCGTCAACTTTGCCAAGGGCCTCGCCTACTCGGCGGGCAAGCCGCTGGTGCCGGTCCACCATCTGCGGGGCCACATTGCGGCCCTCTACCTGACCCACCCGGAGCTGAAGCCGCCCTTCCTCTGCCTTGTGGCGTCCGGCGGACACAGCCACATCGTGGAGGTGCAGGACTATACCCATTACCACATCCTCGGCCACACGGTGGACGACGCCGCCGGCGAAGCCTTCGACAAGGTGGCCCGGACGCTGGGCCTGCCCTATCCCGGCGGTCCCAGCGTCGCCAACGCCGCCAAGACCGGCGACCCGAAAGCCTACCGTCTGCCGGTGCCTCACGTGGAGGGCAGGTACAACGTCAGCTTCTCCGGCCTCAAGACCGCCGTGCTGAACGAGGTGAATCAGGCCCAGATGAAGGGTGCTGACATCAACGTCCCCGACCTCGCGGCCAGCTTTCAGGAGCGCATCGCGGGCATCCTTGCAGAAAAGCTCCTTCTCGCCGCCGCCGACACCGGCGCAAAGCAGGTCTGTCTGGCGGGCGGCGTCGCGGCCAATGGCCGTCTGCGCCAGCTGGTCAACGACGGCGCCCAGAAGCTGGGGGCCAAGGTCTACCTGCCCGAGCTGAAATTCTGCGGCGACAACGGCGCGATGATCGCGGCCCAGGGCTACTATCAGTACATCGCGGGCCATACCGCCGGGCTGGAGCTGAACGGTCTGCCGACTCTGCCCATCGATTACGAATAACTGAGATAGAAAACGGAATGGCCGCGCACAGCTGTGCGCGGCCATTCCGTTTATTTTATATCACGTCCGAAATAAAGCTCCACTTCACTGAGCTTCTTTTTCCGCAGCAGGAATGCCGTCGGGATGAGGTAGACCGCGATAGACGTCAGCATGGTGATGTCATAGGTGCTGATGCTGTCGGCCACCGTCTGGGTGCCGTACAGACCGCCGATGAGCATGGACGTGATGTCCATCGCGGCGTGGATGAACACCGTCACCCAGATGTTTCCGGTGCGGAAATAGACCGCCGCCAGCAGCGTACCCAGCGAGGCCGCAAAGACACACTGCATCAGAACGCCCAGCGGCGCACTGCCGGTGAGGTTGGTCAGGTGGGCCGCACCGAAGTAAAGACCCGACAGCAGGCAGGCTTTCCAGACGCCGGCCCGGCTGGTGCCGAAATGCTCCAGAAGCGTCTGGGCGATGACGCCCCGGAACAGAAACTCTTCTGCCACACCGACGCTGGTCATGCCGATAAGGAACCACACGACATGCCACGCGGGCAGCATATCGCCCTCCGGCCTGCCAAACAGCAGGGTGTTGTAGGCGTTGTAGCTGATGAGCGCGATGGGGTACAGGCCCACCAGCAGACCGTTGAAAAAGCCGCTGCCCCGGCGGCGGAGCAGGCCGCTCTCCCCGGTGCGCGCCAGAAAGAGCCACGCCACCAGCACGCCTACTGCCTCCTGCATGAAGGTCAGCATATAATCATCGACGGCATCAATATCCCGCACGACGAGCAAGATGAGCAGAAGCGACAGCAGCGATGCCACGAACAGCATCCCCAGAAACAGCACCTCGGCCACAAGGCAGTAGAGCATCGGGTGGGCGCTGCGCAGACGTTTGAGCATAGAAAGACCTCCTGTGTCGTAGTGATACTATTTTAGCATATTTCAGAAGAAAGAGATAGGGATTTGTGTGAATAGTTTAATCCCGCGCCCGAATCGAAACGGCAGTCACCAACTGTTGACATTCCTACAGATTGGGACCCGCGAGCTAAGCAACAGCCCACTGGGCTGATTGCTTGCCCTGCTGCGCCGCCTTCGAGTTGCGCTTGCCAATTTTTCCGCAGCCCCTGACAGGGCCTTGAAAAATTGGAGCGCGGCCCCAGCCTCGCCTCCCTGTTTCCGCCGCTGGCGGCGGTCGGCTCTGCTGCTATTCAAATCCCGCTGCAGAGATAGAAAAAGACCGGCACACAAATGTGTACCGGTCTTTTTCAGTCGGAGCAGCGGGATTTGAACCCACGGCCTCCTCGTCCCGAACGAGGCGCGCTACCAACTGCGCTATGCCCCGAAAATACCGCAACCCAATGGGCTGCGGTCTGGTTGGGGATGAGAGAATCGAACTCCCACAAGTAGAGTCAGAGTCTACCGCACTACCACTATGCAAATCCCCACTATTCGGTTTCGCCCTCAGCACCGAAGCGCCGCTGACGAAAAATATTATACAGCCTCCGCCTCCATTTGTCAACCACTTTTTTTGATTTTTCCGTCCATGTTTCTTCTGTCTTCCCTGCCTCTGCGTTTTCACGCCTTTTTTCGTTCCCGGCTCTTGACACCCGCCCCCTTTGGGAATACTCTTATAGTATCATTCACCTGCCCCCTCTGAGGGAGAACGGAAGAAACGAGGGTTGTTCGATATGAAAAAACGTGTTGGTATCCTGACCTCCGGCGGCGACTGTCCCGGCCTGAACGCCACCATCCGCGGCGTGGCCAAAGCCCTGTACGCACGGTTCGGCGAGAACGTCGAGATCGTGGGCATCCTGAACGGCTACCACGGCCTCATCACCGGCGAATACAAGGAGATGTGCGAGGACGATTTCCGCGGCATCCTGACGCTGGGCGGCACCATCCTCGGCACCAAGCGCACCCCCTTCAAGCTGATGCGCGTGGTGGAAGAGGACAAGATCGACAAGGTCGCGGCCATGAAAAAGACCTACAAGGACGCCAAGCTCGACTGTCTGCTCTGCCTCGGCGGCAACGGCACCCACAAGACGGCCAACCTCCTCTCCCAGGAGGGTCTGAACATCATCGGCCTGCCCAAGACCATCGACAACGACATCTACGGCACCGACGTCACCTTCGGCTTCCACACCGCCGTGGACATCGCCACTGAGGTCATCGACCGCATCCACACCACCGCCGGCAGCCACAGCCGCGTCATGTGCATCGAGATCATGGGCAACAAGGCCGGCTGGCTGACCCTCTACTCCGGCATCGCCGGCGGTGCAGACATCATCCTGCTGCCCGAGCAGCCCTACGACATCGACCGCGTCTGCGCCGCTGTGGAGCGCCGCGCCCGCAAAGGCTCCAATTTCTCCATCATCGCCGTGGCCGAGGGTGCCATCAACACCGAAGAGGCCAAGATGAAGCGGAAAGAGTGGATGGCAAAGCGCGCCGAAGCCGGTTACGGCGTCACCGCCACCAACCGCATCGCCGCCGCCGTCCAGAAAAAGACCGGCATGGAGACCCGCGTCTGCATCCCGGGCCATATGCAGCGCGGCGGCAGCCCCAGCGCCTACGACCGTGTGCTGGCCACCGAGTTCGGCAGCTACGCCGCCAAGCTGGTGGAAGTGGAGCGCTACGGCGTCACCGTCGCCATGGTCAACAACCGCGTCGTCGCCAACCGCCTCGAGGACATCGCCGGTAAGACCCGCAACATCCCCGAGGGCTGTGAGCTGCTCACCGTCGCCCGCCGGATGGGCGTGAGCCTCGGCTGAGACTGCGAAAATAAAAACACCCCGCTGTGTCATGCAGCGAGGTGTTTTTATTTTTATGCTTCAGAACGAGCCGCCCGACGAGCCTCCGAAGCCGTCGGAATCGACGGACGAACCGCCGGAGGAGTGGGACTCCTTCTGGGGCGGGTCATAGGTGCGCTCCCGGGTGGTGTGGGTGTAGCGGTCACGCTTGACCCGCAGGGTGAAGCCGGGCATATACTCGTCGGCCTCCGTCTTCTGCCGGGCCGTCTTCATCCGGTGGTAGAGGATGAGGCAGATGAACGCCGAAATGCCGAGAGGGAAGATCATGGCAATGAGCAGGTCTTCCAGGCCGATGTCGTTATCCACATCGATGGGCTCGCCATGGTCGGCATAGTAGTCCAGTGCATCGTCGCACATATCGATGTAGGTATAGGCGGCATCCGCCCATTCCTCATCGGAGAGCTGCGGGACGATCTCGTCCTCCTGCTGCTCGATGCGGTAGTCGGTGAACGCCGTGACGCCCTCGCCGTAGGTGATGGTGACGTACTTGCGGGAGCCGACCGCCAGCAGGAAGAGGATGCCGCTCTGCTCGTCGCCGTAGCCGAGGCCGTTGGAGATGTAATAATTTTTCGCGTAGTCGCGCTGGTCAGCATCGCCGATGTCGTCCACCACGAGGAAGTAGACATCCACGCCGTGGCCGTCAGAGGCGCTTTCGGCCTGCTCCTCGAGGTCGGCCAGCGTGTCGGCGTCAAAGACGCCGCACTCATCCCGCACCAGCGGGGCCGCTGCCCCGGCCGGCAGGGTCAGGGCCATGCAGAGCAGGGCCGCAGCCAGAAGGGCAAACAGTTTTTTGCAGTATTTCATATTCCCATCTCCCCCTCTCACAGCAGCATGATGAGAGCCGTCAGTATCATCAGCGGGATGCTGATGCCGGCAAACCATGCAGCTACCCTGCCCTTATCCACGGGCAGGTCACCGATGAGCTTGCCGGTCTGGCCGTTCATCGCAAAGAGGAAGTCCTGCTCCTTCCAGCGGGTGTGGAGCATCCAGACCGGCAGCAGGGCGTAGTGGGGTTCCAGCGTCCGCGGGTCGAGCTGCTCCGAGAGGGTCTGGACGCCGGTGTAGCCGCCCAGCGTATCGTGGAGGGCCGCAGCGGTGCTGTTCTTCATCCGGGTCAGGACGCGGGCAGCACACTTCTTGTCGTCCTCGTCGTACCGGTCTGCCAGAAAGCCGGGCAGGTAGGCCGTGGAGAAGGGCTTGAGGTCGCTGTAGTCGAAGGGCTCGATGGCGTCCATATGGGTGTCCGGCATCTTGCTGGAGCCGTCCACCGGCACCCGGACAAAGTCGGCATCGCCCACGCGGGCCACGTCGAAGTGCCTGGTGGTGGTGACAATGTAGTCGCCCTCACGGTGGCTCTCGCTGATCTCGGCCTTGTAAGCGCCCCGGGCCTCCATCCGGCCATCGTAGAGCCAGAACGGCACATACACGCCCTGGATCTCCTCGATGTGGTTGGACTCTTTGAAGGCTTTGGGGAGGAAGGCTTTGCCCTTATAATACTTCTTCAGGTTCTCGATGGCGGTCTTTTTGTCCATCCGGAAGGGGATGATGTACTCCGGCTTGAGCTTGCCGGAAAGCTGTCCGCCCAGCACGGTGGGGTTGCCGCAGTAGGGACAGGTGGTGGCAGCTGTTTCGGGGCCGCAGACCAGCTCTGCACCGCAGGAAGTGCAGGTGCGGCTGCTGAGCTCTCCCGTCTCCATCTCCCCCCAGACGGGGCCGCTGGACGCGGCCTTTTCGGCGGCTTCGGCGGCCTTATCGGCCTGAGCCTGCTTCTCGCCGTAAAGAGCCTCGACCTGTGCTGCATCATAAGTAGAGCCGCAGTAATCACAGCAGAGCTTTCCGCTGGCGCTGTCGAACCGCAGCGGGCCGGTACAGGCCGGGCATTGGTAATTCGTGGTGTTTTCTGCCATATCTCAGCTCCCCCTTCAGGCTCCGAAAGGCTTGCCGCATTCGGGGCAGAACTTGGGCGGGTTGGCCGGGTCGGCAGGGGTCCAGCCGCAGTTCGGACACTTGGCCGCCGGGCGGGGCTTACCGCACTCCGAGCAGAATTTGCCGGTATTGTGTGCGCCGCAGCTGCACACCCAGCCTGCTTCGGGGCGGGGCTTGCCGCAGGCGGTGCAGAACTTGCCGGTGTTGCCGGTCTGGCCGCAGGAGCAGCTCCAGCTGCCAGCCGCCGGGGCGGCTGCGGGGGCAGGAGCAGCGGCAGGCTGCTGCTGTGCGCCCATCTGGTAGAGGGCCTGGGCGTTGATGCCGCCGGCGGCAGCGGCCTGATTCATGCCCATAAAGGCCATGGCCGGGCCGGCGGAGGTATTGGAAGCCGCCGCCTGCATCGCCGAAGCCTGTGCGCCCACCATGTGGGCGGCGGCGCGGGTCGGGTCCATAAAGGCGGCGCTGCGCTGCAGCTCCTTGATCATCTGCTCGTCTTCTTCGCTGGCTTTGACGCCGGACACGCCGAGGGAGACGATCTCGATGCCGCGCAGCTTGCTCCACTTGCCGGACAGCTCCTGATTCAGGGCCTCGGCCAGCTCGGTGGTATGGCCGGGCAGAGCCGAGTAGCGGATGCCCATCTCGCTGATGCGGGCAAAGGCGGGCTGCAATGCGGTCATCATCTCGGTGCGCATCTGGCCTTCCAGCGCGTCACGGGTGTACTCGTTTTCCACATTTCCGCAGACGTTGGTGTAAAACAGGATGGGGTTGACGATGCGGTAGCTGTACTCGCCGAAGCAACGGATGCTGACGTCGATGTCGATGCCGGCACGCTGGTCTACGACGCGGAACGGCACGGGGCTGGGGGTGCCGTACTTGTTGCCCATCAGCTCCTTGGTGTTGATGTAATAGATGCGCTGATCGGTGGCAGCCTGACCGCCGAAGCTGAACCGCTTGCCGATCTCAGCAAAGACTTCGTCGATGTTCTTGGCCAGACCCTCGCTCAGCAGAGAGGGCTGGGTGCCGGTGTTATAAGTGTACTCGCCGGCCTCGGCGCAGAGGTCCACCACCTTGCCCTGCTCCACGATGAGAGCGCACTGGCCCTCGGCCACCGCCACGATGGAGCCGTCGGTGATGATGTTCTCGGTGCCGTGGCGGTTGGAAGAGCGCCCGGAGACTTTCTTCTGTCCCTTGACAGCCAGCACCTCCGCCGGGAGAGCACTGCAGTAAAAGTATTCTTTCCACTGGTCGCCCATCACGCCGGATGCTGCGCCCAATGCCGCTTTGACAAGACCCATAAGCCATATCTCCTTTATCTGCCCGTTTTTGCAAATGCGAGCTTTTTTTCAGTATACCACAAAACGCGCCGCGAAAAAAGAAAACCCTTGCATTTTATCCCCGATGGGTGTAGAATACTCCCGACAAACAAATACAGGGGAGCTTGTAGAAGCAGGCTGAGAGGGAGTTCTCGAACTTCGACCCTTAGAAATTGTTTTCGGACAGTTTCTGCACCTGATGCGGATAATGCCGCCGTAGGAAGTCATAACACCGTTTATGGATTTTTACAGGAGACGCCGCTCGAGGCGTCTCCTGTTTTTTGTTGCCGACTGAGGGGGAGCGCCCTGAGTCCGGGGTTTTGTATGCGATGGGAAGCCGTGTTCCGGCGTGAGAGGAGGCCAGTGAGCCTCGACCGCTTCTTCCGTTTCCGGCATCTCTGCGCGGGTGCCGGGTCTGTTCGTGTGCGGGAGCGGCGGTCTGCCCCTGCACTTATTTTTTATTGAAAAGGAGCACTCACAATGAAACACTATTCTGCCAAAAAGCTGGCCCTCGCCGGTATGTTCTGCGCTGTCGCTGTCGTGGGCAGCGTCTTCTCCTTCCCGGTCTTCGGCAGCAAATGCGCCCCTGTGCAGCACATGGTCAACATCCTCTGCGCTGTCCTGCTGGGGCCTTACTACGGCGTAGGCGTGGCTTTCGTCGCCTCCCTGCTGCGCAATCTGCTGGGTCTGGGCAGTCTGATGGCTTTCCCCGGCAGCATGTTCGGCGCACTGCTCTGCGGCATCGTCTTCCACAAGACCAATAAGCTGCTGCCCACCCTCGTGGGCGAGGTGTTCGGCACCTCCATCCTCGGCGGTCTGTGCGCCTACCCCGTCGCCATCCTGCTGATGGGCAAGAGCGCCGGTGACATCGCGTTCTACGCCTACATCGTCCCCTTCCTCGTCTCCACCGCCGGCGGTGCCATCATTGCAGGCGCACTGCTGGCCGCACTTTCCCGCGCAGGCGCACTCCGCGCCATGCAGGCCAGCCTGAGCTGATTCGAAGGAGAAGCCATGTTTCGGAACCTCTTTGCCAACGTCCGGGCCAAAAGCCCGCTTGTCCATAACATCACCAACTACGTCACCGTCAACGACTGTGCCAACATCGTCCTCGCCTGCGGGGCGTCCCCCATCATGGCGGATGATGCCGCCGAGGTCGAGGACATCACCTCGCTGTGTGCCGGGCTGAACCTCAACATCGGCACGTTGAACAGCCGCACCATCCCCTCCATGCTGCTGGCGGGACACACCGCCAACCGGCTGGGCCGTCCTGTCGTGCTGGACCCCGTGGGCGCAGGCGCTTCCCATCTGCGCACCGAAACGGCACTGCGCCTCCTGCGGGAAGTGAAGTTCACCGTCATCCGGGGCAACATCTCCGAGATCCGGACGCTGGCGGCAGGCAGCGGCACCACAAAAGGCGTGGACGCCGACGCCGCCGACAAGGTGACGGACGAGACGCTGGACAAGACCGTGGCATTCGCCAAAGCGTTTGCGGCCCGCACAGAGGCGGTCGTCGCCGTCACCGGTGCCATCGACATCGTGGCCGACGGAGAGCGGGCCTTCTGCATCCGCAACGGCCACCCCATGATGAGCGCCGTCACCGGCACCGGCTGTCAGCTCTCGGCCCTGACGGCGGCATTCTGTGCGGCCAACCCGGCCAAGCCTCTGGAAGCCGCTGCCGCGGCGGTCTGCGCCATGGGCCTTGCGGGCGAAGCAGCTCACAGCCGCCTTTCCAGGCTGGACGGCAACGCCACCTACCGCAATTACATCATCGACGCGATCTACAACATGACCCCCCAACAGCTCGAGGAAGGAGCACGCTATGAAATGCGATAAACACACCATGCTTCTCTACGCCGTCACCGACCGGGCGTGGACGGGTCGCGAGACCCTCCGCCAGCAGGTGGAAGACGCGCTGAAAGGCGGCGTCACCTGCGTCCAGCTGCGGGAAAAGGAGCTGGACGACGCGGCATTTTTGCAGGAAGCCATGGAGCTTTCCGCCCTCTGCCGCAGCTATGGCGTCCCCTTCATCATCAACGATAACGTCGAGATCGCTATAAAATGCCATGCCGACGGCATCCATGTCGGGCAGGAAGATATGGCCGCCGCGGACGTCCGCGCCAAGGTCGGCCCTGACATGATCATCGGTGTGTCGGCCCATTCCGTCGAGGAAGCACAGCTGGCCGTGGCCCACGGCGCGGACTATCTGGGCGTCGGCGCGGCATTTTCCACCCACACCAAAACCGATGTGGATGTCCTGCCGGAGGGCAGACTGAAAGAGATCTGCGACTCCGTGGATGTGCCGGTCGTGGCCATCGGCGGCATCCATAAAGACAATATCCTCAAGCTCAAAGGCTCCGGCGCGGACGGCGTGGCTCTCGTGAGCGCGATCTTCAGCGCCGAGGACATTGAGGCTGAGTGCAAAGAGCTGAAGGCACTGGCAGAACAAATCATCTAAAGGAGCAAACCCATGAAAACTGCACTTACCATTGCGGGCAGCGATTCCAGCGGCGGCGCCGGCATTCAGGCCGACCTCAAAGCCATGACCATGAACGGAGTCTTCGCCATGAGCGCCATCACCGCCCTGACGGCCCAGAACACCACCGGCGTATCCGGCATCTTCGAGGTCAGCCCCGAATTTCTGGCCCGGCAGATAGACGCCGTCTTCACCGACATCCGCCCCTGCGCCGTCAAGATCGGCATGGTGTCCTCTGCCCCGCTCATTGAGACGATCGCCGAGCGTCTCCGCTTTTACAAGGCGGAACACATCGTCGTGGACCCCATGATGGCAGCCACCTCCGGCTCTGATCTGATTGCATCGGATGCTGTGCGCACTCTGCGCCGGGAACTGTTCCCTCTGGCCGAGATCATCACGCCCAACCGGCACGAGGCCGAAGTGCTGTCCGGCCTGCACATCTCGGGCCGTGCCGACATGAGCGCCGCCGCCCGGGCCATCGCCGCCGACTGCGGCTGTGTCGTCCTGCTCAAGGGCGGCCACAGTGACACCGACGCCGACGATCTGCTCACCTTCCCGGATGGCACGGAGATCTGGTTTCCGGGTAAGCGTATCGCAAACCCCAACACCCACGGCACCGGCTGCACTCTGTCCAGTGCCATTGCGGCCAACCTTGCCAAAGGGTTTGCGCTGGAAGAAGCGATCGCCCGGGCCAAGGCTTACCTGACCGACGCGCTGAACGCGCAGCTCGATCTGGGCCGCGGCTCCGGCCCGCTGGACCACACTCTGGGCGGCGTCGGGGTCGAAAACTGGATGCACGGCGTCCCGGACGCCGTTCATAAATAAAGAGAGCGTATTTTCGGAGGATTTTCAAATGCAGACTTACACCACACAGATGGATGCCGCCCGCAAGGGCATCGTCACGCCCCAGATGGAAACGGTGGCCAAGAAGGAGTACCGCACCGTCGAAGAGATCCGTCAGCTGGTCGCTGAGGGCAAGGTCGCCATCCCGGCCAACAAGCACCACGAGTGCCTGGACCCCGAGGGCATCGGCTCCATGCTCCGCACCAAGATCAACGTCAACCTCGGCGTCTCCCGCGACTGCAAGGACTACAGCATCGAGATGCAGAAGGTCATGAGCGCCGTCAACATGGGCGCAGAGGCCATCATGGACCTCTCGAGCCACGGCAATACCCAGCCCTTCCGTCAGAAGCTGACCCACGAATGCCCCGTCATGATCGGCACTGTGCCGGTGTACGACTCGGTCATCCACTATCAGCGCGACCTCGCCACCCTGACGGCACAGGACTTCATCGACGTGGTGCGTCTGCACGCAGAGGACGGCGTGGACTTCGTCACCCTCCACTGCGGCATCACCCGTAAGACCATCGAGCAGATCCGCAAGCATAAGCGGAAGATGAACATCGTCAGCCGCGGCGGCTCGCTGGTGTTTGCATGGATGTGCATGACCGGCAACGAGAACCCCTTCTATGAGCACTTCGACGAGATCCTGGACATCTGCGAAGAGCACGACGTCACCATCTCTCTGGGCGATGCCTGCCGCCCCGGCTGCCTCTCCGACGCCACCGACGTCTGCCAGATCGAAGAGCTGGTGCGTCTGGGCGAGCTGACCAAGCGGGCCTGGGCGCACAACGTCCAGGTCCTGGTGGAAGGCCCGGGCCATGTGCCTCTGAACCAGGTCGCCGCCAATATGGAGATCCAGAAGACCATCTGCATGGGCGCACCTTTCTACGTCCTCGGCCCCCTCGTCACCGACATCGCCCCCGGCTATGACCACATCACTGCTGCCATCGGCGGCGCTGTCGCGGCCATGAGCGGCGCAGCCTTCCTGTGCTACGTCACCCCTGCCGAGCATCTGGCTCTGCCCAATGTGGACGACGTCAAGCAGGGCATCGTGGCTTCTAAGATCGCCGCCCACGCCGCCGACATCGCAAAGGGCATCCCCCACGCCCGGGACATCGACGACAAGATGGGCGACGCCCGCCGCGTCCTCGACTGGGATGCGCAGTTCGCCTGCGCCCTCGACCCCGAGACGGCAAAGGCCATCCGTGACGCCCGCCTGCCCGAGGACGACCACAGCGACACCTGCTCCATGTGCGGCAAGTTCTGCGCCGTCCGCAGCATGAACAAGGCTCTGGCCGGTGAGTACATCGACATCCTGTAAGCTGCTGTAAAACCGATATTTTTATCGCTTTTGCGATTTTTCTTCTCCATTGCCGCCCGGTACAAAAGCCGGGCGGCTTTTTTGCGTCTCAGCGAGATGGTTTTTATGTACAAAATGAATCCGGCATGATATACTGGATTCATCAAGCAAGAATGGTGTGGAAACAGACGTGAATTTTATATGTAATCTTGACCTCAATATCTATAAAGTTATCACCACTTCAATCGTGACCACTCAAGTCATTATCACAGACAGACAGCTTGAGCATATTCGAGAACGTCATCCTGACATTTCTGAATCGGTCATGGCGCAGCTCCAAAAAATCATCTCTTCCCCTGATTACATTATTGAAACTGATATGCCCAGCACTGCAAATATTCTGAAGCATTTAGAAATCAATGGAAAAGGATACCAACTCATTCTTAGAATCAAAACAGATAGTGACCCTGTTGAATTTCAAAATTCAATTATCACCCTCATGTCCGTAAATGAAAAGCGTTATCGCCAGTATTTGCGAAATCGGAAAATTCTTTACAAACGTGAATCTCTGTGATAGAATGAACATAGGATAAGAGAAGCATTTGAGGTGGTAAATTTCGTAGCGACCACACGCCGATGGTAACGACAAGGGCTTTTGCTCTGAGAGATGCAGGAGAATGCTACGCCTGCCAAATGCTTTTCGAGGGGGGACGGTTCCGATGCCGTCCCCCGTTCCTGTTTCTGCACACAAAAAGACCTGCACCGGGGGCTGAAGCTCAGCCTCGGTGCAGGTCTTTTTACACAGTTGCGCCAGCAGGAGTCGAACCTGCGATGGGGGAGTCAAAGTCCCCTGCCTTACCGCTTGGCGATGGCGCATCATCGTCATTTTTCTTTTCTTTGAATCATCAGGTAGCCTTATTGGTCACTCTATTACTACCCATATACTACTTTTTATAAGGCTTACTTTATAAAGCTTACCATGTTATTTTAACTGAACTTTGAGAGCCTGTCAAGTTAAAAAATATCAGTTGAAAAACTTTTGACGCAATGCTTGAGTCAAAATAAAAGAACAACGGAGAACGGCGCAGTTTGTACGATATACAGTCGCCCCCTTTACATTTAACAGCATATGATTATTAGTCCTCTTTAATTTCCATATTCTCCAAGCCAAACTCCACACACAGCTGAATCAGCTCATTACGGCTGTGTCCGGTGCGGGTGGTAATGGTATCAAGCCGCTTGATCGTATCCTCTGAAAGGCGCACAGAGACAACAGCAGTCTTACCCAATGCGGCCCGGCGGGGACGGATTATTAGCTTTTTATTTGAATAGTTCTCCATGATGCACCTCTTTCCACTACAAGTGTAGCCAAAAAAGAGAACGATTTGTAGACTACAATTATAAGAATTGAACTATAAGTGTATACATTTGTAGTTCAGTGATGTATAATGAAGAAAATGGAAAGGAGGACGAAGAAACAAGCTGTTAGGAAGTGCAATTTTTGAAATCAGGAGGAATTACAATGTACTGTAAAAAATGTGGAGCAATGATTTCGAGCAGACAATCAAAATGCGAAAAATGTGGTTGGGAAGTGCCGCAAAACAATCAGGAAGCTGCCTCCTCTCCTATTGAGGAGCAAGCACTGACTGTACCGGAACAGAACACCCAAAAGGCAGAAAAGACCAAATGGAGCGTTTGGTGCTATCTGGCAGTTGTGTCCCTGTGCTGTGGAGCTTTTACATTCTATAAAGGTCTTGATAAGATGTTCCGGTATGATTCCGGTGATTCCTACCCTCATAAATATGTGAATGCCTATGTTGGCGGAGATGCCTATAACTACATCATTAACGGAACATATGCAACGGCATTCTTTGTGCTGACTGCGATGTTTGTATTAGCAGCCATTGGCCTAGTGATTATTCACTATCTTTCTCAAAAGGAGAACTCATAATGTATTGCAACAACTGCGGAACATTCATTGATGACGATTCTACATTTTGTTCAAATTGCGGACACCGTGTCAAAAATAAAAAGTTTATTTTTCCAAAATTCAAAAAAATGTCTTTGCGTACTAACAAAAAAGTTATTAAATGCTTTTTTCTTTGTTTCGTCATCTTGATTTTTCTATGTATTTTTGTCAATGTTTCAACTAATATCGTAGCTGAAATATCAAAAGACCCCGGCTATTACAATGACCTAGCCTGGGAAGAAAGTTACGATGAATTAAAGAATACTCTTGTAGGAGAAAACATTATTAACGAAACAGAGACAGAATTGACGACTAAAAGCAAGACTTTCGGAGATTATAGCAATGTGTCCGTATATGAGACTTATCGTTTTAATGATTCCAAATTATACGGTGTTGAATGTGATGTTTTTATCCCACGTGGAAATCCAGCAACAAGCCTTGAAATTGTAAAAGAAATAACCGACAAATACGAGGAATCTTATGGTGAAACGCAAAAAGACGAAAAAGGTTATCACTGGAAAACTGCAAAAAGCGAAATCAGTGTAAAAGCCCGAAAAGAATCTGTTCATATTTTCTTCTTTCAATCAGATATATCCGAAGAGCAAAAGAATCAGCTTAAATATTTCAAACTCGATAATTATGAGGGCGAGACTAATGTCCAGCAGCGAGGCATCATTCGTTCAAGCCAAAGCTCTACTCATTCTACTACAGGTTATTCAACACCACAAACATTCAATCGTGGAAATGTTTCAACAGAATACGAAAACGCTCTAACAAAAGGGCTGTCATACGCCAGAAATCTTCATATGTCCAAAAAGGGCATCTATGACCAACTTACCTCTCCCTACGGCGAAGGTTTCTCTGCCGATGCTGCACAGTATGCCATTGACCATATGACGGGCGTAGACTGGAATGCAAATGCACTGGAAAAGGCAAAACAGTATTACTACAATATGTCCATGTCTAAAAGCGCCGTTTATGACCAGTTAACTTCTGAATATGGAGAGCAATTCACAGCCTCCGAAGCACAGTATGCCATTGACCATCTAAGCTAAACAGAAAATCGTTATGGCACCAAACTCAATCGCCCTTCATCCCACTCCAAATCCCGTCCTTGCCGGGATCTCACCGATATGATATACTTATATTGCAATTTTTTTTCCTGTTCAGCGCGTGACGCAGAAAGGAGCGGAACTTATGGTACACCATCTTGTCATCGGCATCATCTTCCTTTTCTGGGGCGTTGCAGACGTCCTCCGCGTCCGGCTGCCCGGCATACTGGCGCGGCGGCTGGAAGCGTCCAGCGAAGAGGCCCGCCGCTTTTGGCAGAGACTTCTGGGCGTGCTGGAGCTCATCGTGGGCGGCGGGCAGCTGCTGTTCTACTTTTTCTCCGACAATCAGACCGTCACCAGCATCATCCTCGCGGTGATGATACTCGCCGCCGTCTGCATCCTCGGGCCGTACTGCCACTGGCGGAAGCAGGAAAAAGAGAACACACCGGAATGAATCACGGGAGGAAACAGTATGGGGCCCTGGTATTACGAAGTCGTGAGCTTTGACGGCGATTACGTCAACCTGCGCCGCACCGACATCGAGAGCGACGAGCTGAACCCGGTGGCACTGGCACTCCTGCCGCCGGAGAGCGACGTAGGCAGCAAGCTCAAGTGCGAATATTTCCAGTACGAGATCATCGGCTGACAAAACGAAGCGCCGCCCGTTCGGGCGGCGTTTCTGCATCTTCTGATAAAGTTATACGCGCTCGGCCACCAGCTGGAAGCCTGCCTTGGTGAGCTCCTGCCGGATCTGCTCGATCTGGGCGTTGTCGCGGGTCTCGAGGGTCAGCTTGAGGAAGCAGCTGGAGATGGGCATGTTGGGGTCGGAACCGTCGTGAAGGACGGACACCACATTGCTGCCGCAGCGGGAGACGATGTCGGCCACCTGCTGCAGCTGGCCGGGCTTGTCTTCCAGCGCGATGGTCAGGTTGGCTTTGCGGCCACTCATGACAAGGCCGCGGGTGATGACGCGGTTGAGGATGTTCACATCGATGTTGCCGCCGGAGACGAGGCAGACGACCTTCTTGCCCTCGATGGGCAGCTTGTGGAAGAGCGCCGCCGCCACAGGCACTGCGCCTGCACCCTCGGCCACCAGCTTCTGGTTCTCCATCAGGGAGAGGATGGCGGCTGCGGTCTCGTCCTCAGTGACGGTGACAATGTCGTCCACATACTCCTCGCAGAGCTTGTAGGTCAGCTCGCCGGGGGTCTTGACCTGAATGCCGTCTGCGAAGGTGGAGACGGCAGAGAGGGTCTGGTATTTGTGCTCGTGAAGAGAGCGGTACATGCTGGGTGCGCCCTCGGCCTGCACGCCGTAGACCTTGACGTCGGGCTTCAGGCTCTTGATGGCGAAGGCCACGCCGGAGATGAGTCCGCCGCCGCCCACAGGCACGATGACGGCGTCCACATCGGGCAGCTGGTCGAGAATTTCGAGGCCGATGGTACCCTGACCGGCAATAACCTGCTCGTCGTCGTAGGGGTGGATGAAGGTCATGCCCGTCTCTTCCTGCAGCTCCACGGCCTTGTCGTGGGCGTCGTCGTAGGTGCCGGGTACGAGGCAGACCTCCGCACCGAGGTTCTTGGTGTTCTCCACCTTCATGATGGGCGCGCCGTCCGGCATACAGACGATGCTCTTGATGCCGCGGCGGGTAGCGGCCAGCGCCACGCCCTGTGCGTGGTTGCCCGCCGAGCAGGCGATGACGCCCTTGTCGCTCTCTTCCTTGGAGAGCTGGCTGATCTTATAATAAGCGCCGCGCACCTTGAAGCTGCCGGTCACCTGCAGGTTCTCGGTCTTGAGGTAGAGCTGGCAGTCCTTGGAGAGCCGGGGTGCCTCGATGAGGTCGGTCTTGCGGGCTACGTCCTTGAGGACAAAGGCGGCGTGGTAGATCTTATCCAGTGTCAGCATATCGTTTTTCCCATCCTATCTCTGTTTATCCATCCCGGCACACGGGCTATTTTTATTGTTAAAGACAGGATTTAGTATAGTTTACATAAATTGATTTGTCAAATGAATCTATTTCACAGTTTAAGGCAGAAAGCGGAATTTGCTGACATTGTATTATAGAAAAAACGCCGCCATTCACCAAACAGCGAACAGCGGCGGGGTATTACCACTTTATCCTATTACGTTCCGGTAAACTCAAATCTCCGCGAGGATAGCGTCACCCATGGCGGTGCAGCCCAGACAGGTGCAGCCCTCGCTCATGTTGTCGGCGGTGCGCAGGCCCTTGCCCAGCACCTTATTCACCGCGTTCTCGATGGCGTCAGCCTCCTCAGCCATACCGAAGGAGTACCGCAGCATCATGGCGGCGGAGAGGATGCAGGCAGTGGGGTTGACGATGTCCTTGCCCGCGATGTCGGGGGCAGAACCGTGGATGGGCTCATACAGGCCCCGGGTGCCGTCGCCCAGACTGGACGAGGGGATCATGCCGATGGAGCCGGTGATCATGGAGGCCTCGTCGGAGATGATGTCGCCGAACATGTTCTCGGTGACGATGACGTCGAACTGGCTGGGGTCCTTGACGACCTGCATGGCGCAGTTGTCCACGAACATCTCGCTGTACTCCACCTCGGGGTACTCAGTCTGCAGGCGGTGCATGACCGCACGCCAGAGGCGGCTGGTATCCAGCACGTTGGCCTTATCCACGCAGCAGAGCTTCCTGCGGCGCTTCATGGCCGTCTCGAAGCCGATGCGGCCGATGCGCTCGATCTCGTGCTCCGCGTAGGGCATGGAATCCACCGCCTGCTTCTCGCCGTTTTCCAGCGTGTACGTCTCGTGCTTGCCGAAATAGACGCCGCCGATGAGCTCACGCACGATGATGAAGTCGATGCCCTTTGCCACGATCTCGGGCTTGAGGGGGCTGGCCGGGGCCAGCTGGGGCCAGATCTTGGCCGGGCGGTTGTTGGAGTAGAGGCCCATCCCGGCACGGAGACGGAGCAGACCCTTTTCGGGGCGCTGCTCACCGGGCAGACCCTCCCACTTGGGGCCGCCCACAGCGCCCAGAAGGACGCTGTCGGCCGCGAGGCACTTGTCCAGCTCATGCTGGGGCAGCGGGTCGCCGTACTTGTCGATGGCCTCGCCGCCCATCGCGGCGTCGGTGTAGTGGAAGGTGTGGCCGTACTTTTCGGCCACCTTATCGAGAACGCGGAGGGTCTGCTTCACGATCTCGGGGCTGGAGCAGTCGCCCCAGATGACAGCAATGTTTTTTTCCATTCTTATGGGCATCCTTTCTTCGATTGGGCAGCGATTTATGACAGGGTCCTTGCTTTTGGGTGGGCGTGTGCGGGGTTAGAGTTTTCTTTAAGTGGGATCGCGCGCTGGTGGCGCGGGGCAGTTTTTTCTCTTTCGGTCAAGCGGCTTGCGCTCCGCGCGGGCCAGAGGCAGAGTTGGTTTTTTCTTTAAGCTGGTTCTCGCGCTGGTGGCGCGGGGCAGGTTTTATTCTTTCGGTCAAATGGCTATGCGCTCCGCGCGGGCCAGAGGCAGAGCTGGTTTTTCTTTAAGCTGGTTCTCGCGCTGGTGGCGCGGGGCAGGTTTTATTCTTTCGGTCAAATGGCTTTGCGCTCCGCGCGGGCCAGAGGCAGGGAGGGGTGTTTCGACTCCCCCCTCCCTACCTCTGGACTCCACTCTCCCCGCA